>Ga0307373_10002164_pt1 | contig 35738 bp, 33 predicted proteins | sample OX2MG_FD_202534 | JGI IMG/M metagenome (GOLD analysis project Ga0307373, IMG submission 202534) | Soil microbial communities from Risofladan, Vaasa, Finland - OX-2 | ecosystem: Environmental > Terrestrial > Soil > Coastal area > Acid sulfate soil | place: Finland: Risofladan, Vaasa | collected...
TTCGGGGTGAGCGGGGCGTTACGGTGCTGCATCCGGGTCCTCCTTGAGGTCTTGGGCGTCAACACCCACAGCCTCTCGGTGGGCCCGGACCTACTTCACGGCGTTCGGAACGTGGTGAGGCACGTCAGCTAGCTTCTTGAGCCATGCCGCAGGTGGTTGTTCTCGCGATTGCCGCGAGCGGCACGGCGTTGGCCACCGGGCTGGGGGCGATCCCGGTCTTCCTCCTCGGTCGTCGCGCCGCTCAGCTGACGCCGTTCCTGCTCGGCTTCGCAACCGGGGTGATGGGGGTCGCCGCGATCGCTGGACTGCTGATCCCGGCGATGCAGGAAGGTTCCGTCTTGAGCGTGGGGGCGGGGCTTCTGGTGGGGCTTGGGTTTCTCATCTTTGTTCGTCGGCAGCTTAGTGCCGATGCCGGCTTCATGGGCCACAGCGGGCCGGGCGCGCGGACCTCGGCGCTGGTCTTCCTCGTTCTCTTCTTCCACAGCCTGCCCGAGGGCTTCGCGCTCGGCACCGCCTTCGCCTCCGAACGCGCCGGCCTCAGCCTGTTTGTGATCCTCGCGATCGCGATCCAGAACATCCCCGAGGGGACGAGCGTCGCTATCCCGATGGCGGAGGCGGGTTTCGGTCACGCACGGCAGTTCTGGGCGGCAGTCGGGACCAGCGCTCCCCAGCCGGTGGGCGCCGTGATCGCTTTCGTCGCGGTCGAGAGGATCGACGGTCTGCTGCCGTTCTCCTTCGCCTTCGCCGCCGGGGTGATGCTGGTCTTGATCGCTGTCGAGATGCTGCCCGAGGCCTATGCGGGACCGAGGAGAGCCGGGCCGAGCATTGGTGTGGCGGGTGGGGCCGCCGTGATGGTGGCATTGAGCCTCCTGCTCGGCGTCTGATCGCCGGGCTCTCAGAGGACCAACAGCACGACGAGCGCCAGCACCGAGACGGCGATGACGGCCAGGGTGCGGTGAACGCGGGATTCCTGCGCGGGCATCCGTCCTACCTTGACGGCCGGGCACGATGCGATGCTGTCGCCGTGGGTAGCGCGATCCGCACCGAGGGGTTGACCAAGCGCTACGGTCCGACCCTCGCTCTGGATTCCCTCGACCTCGCGGTTGCCGAGGGCGAGGTCTACGGCTACCTCGGCCCCAACGGGGCCGGCAAGACGACGACGATGCGCCTCCTGCTCGGCCTGCACCGGCCGAGCGCCGGCCGGGCGGAGCTGTTCGGTCTCGACGTCTGGAGGGACCCGGTTGCCGCCCACCGCCGCGTCGCCTACGTCGCCGGGGAGTCCTTCCTCTGGCCGTCGCTGACCAGCGAGGAGACCTTCGAGTTCCTCGCCCGCCTGCACGGCGGCGCCGACACCGCCTACCGCGACCTGCTGGCCGAGCGCTTCAAGCTGGACACTTCGAAGAAGGTGCGGGCGCTCTCGAAGGGCAACCGGCAGAAGGTTCAGCTGGTCGCCGCGCTGGCCAGCCGGGCTGACTTGCTGATCCTCGACGAGCCCACCGCCGGGCTGGACCCGCTGATGGAGGTGGCGTTCCGGGAGAGCGTCCACGAAGCGAAGCACCGCGGCCAGACGGTCCTCCTCTCCTCCCACATCCTCAGCGAGGTCGAGGCGCTCTGCGACCGCGTCGGCATTCTGCGCGAGGGGCGACTCGTCGACGAGGGCAGCCTCGCCGAGCTGCGCCACCTCAGCGCCCACACCGTCGAGGTCGACTTCGAGGGCGAGCCGCCCGACCTCGGGCCGCTGCCGGGAGTGGCGGTGGCGAGTGCCGGGGCCAACGCGCTGCGCTTCGAGGTGACGGGCCCGATCGGGCCGCTGATCGCGGCGCTGGCTGGCACTTCCGTGACGACCCTGACCAGCCGCGAACCGACGCTCGAGGAGATCTTCCTCCACCACTACGACAGTGGCGAAGACAGTGGCGGCGGCTAGGGCGATCGCCCGCCGGGCGTTCGTCGACGGGCGGACCCGGACGCTCTCCTTCGCGCTGCTGTTCGGCTTGGTCGCCCTGGTTCAGGTGATCGGCTACCGCCACAGCTTCCCGACCCTGAAGGACCGGCTCGGCTTCGCCCAGAGCTTCGGCAACGACAAGGCGGTGCGCCTCTTCTACGGTGTCCCCCACGACCTGCTCACGGTCGGGGGCTACGCCGCCTGGCGGGTGGCTGGCGTGCTGACGATCTTCGCTGCCATGTGGGGGCTGCTGGCCGCGGTCAGGGCTCTGCGCGCCGAGGAGGAGGCGGGACGCCAGGAGCTGGTCCTGGCCGGAGCGGTGACCCGTCGGACCGCCTACCTGGCGCCGCTTGTGGCGGTCGCCGCGGGCGCAGCGCTGCTCTGGCTGGCGACCTTCGCCGGCCTCTTCGCCGGGAGGCTCCCCGCCGGGGGCTCTGCCTACCTTGCGCTGGTCACGGTCTCGCCTGTGCCGGTCTTCGTAGGGATCGGCGCTCTGGTCAGCCAGCTCGCGCCGACCCGCCGCATGGCCCTGGAGATCAGCACCGTCATCCTCGGCCTCACCCTTGCGCTGCGCGTAGTCGCCGACACGTCCTCGGGCCTCGAATGGCTGCGCTGGGCCACGCCGCTGGGCTGGGCGGAGGAGATGAGGGCATTCGCCGGGCCGCGGCCCGGCATCATCGTCCTTCCCCTACTGGCGAGCGCGTTGCTCTTGGCGGTCGCCGGCCTGATCGCCGTGCGCCGGGATGTCGGCAACGGGCTGCTCACCAGCCGCGACAGCAGGGCACCGCGCCTGCGCCTGCTCTCCTCGCCGGCCGCCCAGGCGCTGCGCGCCGAGCGCGGCAGCTTGCTCGGCTGGCTTGCCGGGATCGGCTTCTTCGCCGTCGTCTTCGGACTGCTGTCCAACACCTTCGCTTCGGCTCACCTCTCGGCGAGCCTGAAGCAGCAGCTTCACCGGGTCGGGGGGGCGTCGCTCGTCACCCCCTCCGGGGCCCTGGGCTTCTACTTCCTGATGTTCGTCCTGGCGATCGCTCTCTTTGCCTGCTCGCAGATCGCCGCGGTGCGTCGCGAGGAGGCCGACCAGCGGCTGGAAACGCTGTTCGCCCTTCCCGTCGGCCGCGCCAGGTGGCTGGGGGGGAGGCTGGTGCTGGCAGTGCTCGGCTCCGCCGCGCTGGCGCTGGCCGCGGGCCTGTTGGCCTGGGCGGGCGCGGCTTCGCAGGGGGTGGACGTGTCTCTCCCCGACATGATCGGCGCGGGCGCCAACTGCCTGCCCGCCGCGCTGCTCTTCCTCGCTCTCAGTGCGCTTGCCTTCGCGGTGGTCCCGCGGGTCAGCGCCGGGATCGCCTACGGCCTGGTCAGCGTCACCTTCCTCTGGGAGCTGTTCGGGGCGCTGCTCGGTGCCCCCGCCTGGACACTCGACTTCTCTCCCTTCCACCACGTCGGCCTGGTCCCGGCGCAGCCCTTCAAGGCGGCCGCAGCGGCGGCGATGCTCATGATCGCGGCCGTCGCCGCGCTTCTCGCTTTGCGGGTCTTCCAGCATCGCGACATCGCTGGAGCCTGAGCGACTGCTGGCCACAAACGAGGCAATCGAAGCTGAAAGCAATGGGCCAACCGGGAGATAGCGGCCGCTGAGATTGCCGCGGAAAGAGTCGGGTCTGCTCATGGGCCTCCCATGGCGTGCCGGATCACCGTCTGCCTAAAAAGCGACGCTAGCACCCTGCGTGAGAGTCTCATGAAATGAGGACTACACAAGCTTCGGGCTTCTCCCATTGTGTGATCGCGAGCGCTTCGACTGGCGCTGCTCATATGCTCCCCCTACGGACGAGGAGCAGCGAGCACCACCGGCAGGTGTCCCCGGCCGCACCATCGCTCAAGCGGAATGGTCTTGTCACCCCGGGGCCGGCCTCACGTTTCGTCGGGGGCAATGGGGCCGGGGGTAGCCTGTTGGGCGATGAAGTCGGCCGGGGAGAGGATCGGGGCGCGATCGGCAAGGTCGAGGAGGTGGGTGTCGCCGGAGACGAGGACGGCGCTCTGGTCGTGCGCGAGGGCAATCAGGTAGTCGTCGTCGGGGTCGGCAGAGCGTAGGGGCGGCGAACCCTCGGGGTCAGCGGCGAGGTGGGCGTCGCGGCGCAGCAGAGTGAGGAAGTCGCGAACGGCATCGAGGTCGACGTAGCGGCGGAACTTCTCGCGCTTTAGAACCTCCTCAAGCTCCTCTAGGAGCAGCGGCGAGACGACCAGATCCAGGCCGCCAGCCTGCGCCTCCTGCAGCAGCTTCGCGGGGGTGCCCGTGGGGGTAATCAGGGCGGAGACGAGGACGCTGGGGTCAGGGACGACCCGTCGCACGCCTCTCCTTGCGGATGGCGTCGAGCTCGGCTTCGGCGAGCGCCATCCCCTCTCCCTGCGGCGCGGGCCGCACCCGCGCCCAGATCTCCTCCAGGTCGTCGAGGCCGAGGTCGCGTCGCAGCGACTCCTCGATCACCTGCGAGTCCCGCTTGCCGGTGCGAGCCGCCTTGACCTTGACGGCCCGGAAGACATCCTCATCGAGGGTGACGGTCGTGCGTGTCTTCGACATAAAAGCATCATAGCATCGTGATGCACACAGGCGGCCCGCTTAGAATCCTGCCCAAAGCGGGAGCCGATGAGCAACCGCAGCTGCTCCTCGTCCAAGGCGAACGTCTGTCGCTCACCGTAGACGCGCTCGCAGCCACGCGAAAGCAGGTGACGGACACTGGCCTGGCCGAGCGCCCTAACCCATGGGTGCTGGCAGAGCGCCTGGCTTCCGATTCACCGAGATCAACCGCGCTTCATGCCTGGGGCCTGCCTACCGGACGGGCGTAGCCCGGCCATGTGATATTCCGAAGCACTGGAGTGCGCGAGCGTGCTCTCTCCTGAGCAAGGACTTGGGCGGGGCTTCGTTGCAGGCACCAGGGAAGCGCGGGCCTCCGGCCCCCAGCACCCGCCGCCATTCCCAGGGGGATCGTCGTTAAGAAGCTTTGGCCAAGAGGGGGTGTGCGCCGAGGAAAACCTTCGCCGAGCTGTAGTAGGCGAGCGAGTCCGGCTTCAGCAGATCGATATAGCGGGCGCCGATCTGGCCGTTGGGATCGACGATCGAAACCTTCGCACGGCTCTTCACCTGTGATCGGCGAAACTGATTGGCACTCTCAAAATCCAATGGCGGGCATGAGTATCCGAAAACGATCAACTCGTCCGCCTGGTCAAGGGAATCCTCCGCCGTTTCCAAACCGGCCGAAGATCGTCATGTAGAACCGAAGACTTGTGGGTGACGGGCGGGACCACGATCGGAAGCGCATACGTCGCTCGTTTTTTGGTCAGCGTCATGTCGGGAGGAATGATGCGACGCCTCGTGATCCGAAGAACCCGTTGCGGATTGAACATCGCCGATTGCGGCGGCGTCGCACTCGTGTGCGAGGACAGCCAGTTAAGGGAGCCATGCAGCTTTAGAACCCTGATGCGGCCATCCACAGTCTCCGACTCCTTGAAAAGCTCGGGATTTCCCGCAGTTGGTTTCGTGACCGGATGGGGACCCAGGCAGTAGCAGCCCGGAAAGTTGAAAATTTGGTCGGCGATACCGCTCCATCGCTTCCGCTCGGCAAGGAGACAAAGCGTCTTCTCAACTTGAAGGCCTTGGTTGTAGGTGATGATCGTGATGTCCTCAGGAAGGACGCGTGCCGACAAGAAGCCGGCCACCATCCGATAAAGCCACCGCTGCCGGGTCGGATGGATGTCGTTCGTGGTGTCGGCGACTCTTCGATTGAACAGCCTCAGCCGCGCACGAAACGCAACCAGTGCTGGTTCGGTGACTCGCCAAGTGGCGAAGCTGGGTCGTCCGGGGGATGCGGGTTAAATGAAGGGCCTACCAAGAGGAAAGGCTGAGTGATGGCTGACCCAGAGCGAATATTGGAGACATGGCAGGTCGTTCGCAAGCGCGACCAGCTACACAGGATCCTCGCTGAGATCGAAAGGCTGCAAAAGAAGCCTCGGAAGAAGAAGCGACAGGCGCTGATCGACAAGTTGTGGCCCGAATACAACGCGGGCGTATATGCCCTGCATGAGCTGGTCCTGATCGCAATCGCCAGAGGCCGCGTCAAAGACCGCGTTGGCGTGGCAACGGCGGCGTTGGGATGGGACCTCTGATGGCCGCCAAGCTCGAAAAGACCAACACGCCCGGCATCTACTAGCGGGGCAGTCGCTACGTAATCGTTTGGTGCCAACAGGGCAAGCAGTACAAGGCGTTCTTTCGCACGCCTGGCGGAGGCGTGAGGCAAAGGCAAAACGCACCGCGGGGGATCGGCGCAAGGAGTCAAAGGTCCGCTTCGAGCCGTACTTCGCCGAGTGGATCGAGTCCTACGCTGGCCAGACGTCTCGGAGGTTCACTGAGACCACCCGACCCGAGTATCGCCGTCCGATTGAGGCCCACGCGGTGCCAGAGTGGGGAACATGGAAGTTTGCCGAAGTTGAACCGGCCGACATGCGCGAGCTGTTTCGGCGCGCAATGTGGAGGGACGGATGCTCGACCTCGCAGATTCGCCACCTGCGGGTCGCCTTGTCGGCGATGTTCGCGACTGCCGTGGACGATGGACTGTTGCGCTCCAACGCGGCGCAGCGTGTCCGCATCCCCGCCGCTCGACTCGAGGAGCCCACCGACGAGCGAGCCAAGGCGTCGGTCCAGCCCTACGGGGGACCCGCATGTGACGGGTAGTAATGTGGCGCAACATGAACCAGCGAACGCTCGGAGGGACCGGGGTACATGTGAGTTCGCTTTGTCTCGGCGCGATGATGTTCGGCGCCTGGGGCGAGCCCGACCACGATGCGGCGATCCGCATCATCCATCGAGCGCTGGATGCCGGGATCAACTTCATAGACACTGCCGATGTCTATTCCCAGGGTGAGTCTGAGGAGATCGTCGGCAAGGCACTCAGCGGCGGGCGGCGCGAGAAAGTTGTGCTCGCCACGAAGTTTCACGGGGGAATGGGCGAGGATCCCAACCAGGCGGGCAACTCACGGCGTTGGATCATCCAGGAGGTGGAGGCCTCGCTAAAGCGCCTGCAGACCGATTGGATCGACCTCTACCAGGTACATCGCTGGGACCCTTGGACCGACCACGAGGAGACGCTCGGTGCGCTCTCTGATCTGGTTTCTCAGGGCAAGGTGCGCTACATCGGCTCCTCAACCTATCCGGCCCGCGAGATCGTCAAGGCCCAGTGGGTCGCTCGTGAGCGGCGCCAGCAGCGCTTTGTCTGCGAGCAGCCGCCGTACTCGATTCTCGCTCGCGGCGTCGAGGCTGACGTGCTGCCGGCCTGCCGGGACTTCGGGATGGGAGTGATCGCGTGGAGTCCGCTCGGGGGCGGCTGGCTATCGGGACGGTGGCGCAAGGGCGCCGAGGATCTGACCTCGCGGCGGGCGGCGATGATCCCGCAGCGATACGACCTCTCGATTCCGGCCAACCAGGCCAAGCTCGAGGCAGCCGATGCGCTCGCGCGACTAGCGGAGGAGGCGGGAATCTCCTTGATCCACCTGGCTTTGGCGTTTGTCATCCGCCATCCGGCGGTGACGGCGGCGATAATCGGTCCGCGGACGATGGAGCAGCTCGAGTCTCAGCTCGGCGCCTCCGACACGCAGCTCGACACCGCGCTCCTGGACCGTATTGACGAGGTAGTGGCGCCAGGGGGGACCATTAACCCGACAGACTCCGGGTGGAGTAACCCTGCACTGGCGGCGACGGCTCGCCGAAGGTAGGAGGCGGCGTCGCGGCGGTGCTTTGTCCCCAGTTCAGGTGTCAGTATCCAATAGAGGCTTGATGTGGGTTCGCCACGCACACAATGAGCCAGCTCGCAGATAAGGAAAAGGGCCTCCAACTCTGCAACCTCGTGATTGGAGCACGAAGTGACAGCATCGCTGGAGACCCTTGTAGTCGCAGCCTACGTGTTCGCCCACCCGCTGCCAATTCCTCGCCCTGCCCTGAGGGCGAGATCACCGACGCCGAGCTGATCGCTCTGGCTGTCGCTCAGCCTCAACCGGAGAGCCCACCGATCGCAAGTTCCTGGTCATGATCGCCTACCGGGCTGGTTGCCATCTCCCCGACCAATCCCATTACACCGCCGCCTGCGCCGCCTCAGTCCCTACATCGTCATGGTCTAGCTTGAGCTGGCCGAGCCGGCGGCGCTCCGGGGTTATGAGCTTGACCGAGAGGAGTTCGATCGTGCTCATACACCGCGCCCCAGAATCCTTTATCGGCGAAGTTCAGGGTGTCGGGATGGGCTTTGAGAGGCCAAAGACCAGCTCTCGCTCAGCTTCTCCCGGCGCCACCAGGTCACAGCCCAGAGGGACTCACTTCTCATCGGTCACCAAACCGGGCGCATCCCCAGTAAAAGCGTTACCCCAGCGCCCGACGCCGCGTTGATGACCCGAGCGCGATCCGGGGAAGCGGCGGACCACGACTGAGCCATCTGATTCAATCTGCTCACCAGAGAAAGGAGGTGGTCCTACTTTGAGTCACATGCTTTTGGGGACACTGGAGGTGCAGGGCCGCTAGGCGCCGCACTGTTTCGGCAGCCCGGCGGAATCCAACCCGGGCACCGGCGAGCAAAGAGAGGCTGGCACTGTCCCACCCGGTCGGGGTTCTCGCGCTCGTTCCAATGCACCTGGCAAGGGCCGTCTTCGGGCGGCCCTTGCTTTAGGTCATCGACCGCTTCCTCAAGGATCTGCACGAGGCGCGTCAGGTCTGGTTGTTGATCGACGGCGACAGCTTCCCCTCGGCTGCCTTGGCTCGCTCCTGATCGACCTTCTCGAACCGTGATCTCGCCAAGGCGGAAGCGGGCGAAGTGGGGGGAGAAGGTGATGTTCGAGCGCCACTGGTAATCCGCTGCGGTTCCGGCACGAACCTATGAGCGCTTCGCCTCCAGCCAGTCGCTCGCGAACCATGGAACGTTGGGACCTCAGCCGGAGCCGCTACCGGCTCCGGCTCGCGAGGCTTCCAGATGCACCGCTCAACGTCTGGAGCGTGTGGCGGAACTCGACCTCGGCTCGCTCGCGGTCCGGCCGTTCTCAGTGGTCCCCAGCACGACGTCGCGACGCTTCCCGTAGGCGCGGAAGTGGATCGCCCATCCCCGGCCGTTGGCCGGCTCCATGACCTGACCTGAAGCTGGGCGTGTAATCGGGGCACCTCCTTTCTAGGCTGTCGCTGGATGGAGGTCTGTAATAGGTCTCTGGCGCCCCATGCGCCTACGGCGGCGATTCAGCCACTCTCGGACCGTCTGATGCCCCTAGCCCGTCAGCCCCTGAGCCAAAGAGAGAGCGACACGCCCCCCACCCGCGAAGGCAGGGGGCGTTATGTCGCTTCTAATCAGCTCGGACTCAGCTTTCTGCTCTGAACGTAATCCCGCTCAGACTCTCCGCTTTTTCTGATGGCGCAGTGGTGTACACGTCACCACTGAGGTCGTCGCCTGAGACGCTTACGTTTGAACCGAATATGAAAATGACGGCTTTTTCTTCGAGCCCGCGGAACGCTTCTATATACCCGCTCGCCGGCCGATATCCAGGGGGAAGAGTGAAAAGCAAGCCGGGGACCGGGTTTTCTTCTTTGCCGACTCCCGCCGCGCCGCTGAGGTGAACGACGCCCTCGTGGTCCTTGTAGAAGCCAATTGGCTGGAATTTGAGTCCTCCCCCGGGCGGCACATTGTTGGCGCCATCCAAGAATGGCGGCTGACCCGAAGCCCCAACTAGGCGTGTCGGCTCCATTGGCGCCAGCGCGTTGGCCGTTCCCGCGGTCGCGGCGGTGTTGGCCGAGGGGACCGTTCCCAGCGTCCCCAGGTTGATGTTGGTACCGGAGATCGTGCCTTTCTTGATCTTGATGCCGGTTACCGCGCCATTCTTGATCTGCTTGGTGCCGACCGAGTTCTTGCCGAGCTTGAGCTTGGTCGCCGCGAATGCAGCACCCCCGCCGAGCAGCAAGAACAGGCAGAGGGTCGAGATGACGTTGGCATAGGTGAGCTTGCCTTTGAGGCGTCTCATGAATCCCTTCCTTCGAGTTGTGGAACGAGGAGGGGGACCCTACGTGCGGCAAGGCACCACCACAAGGCGACGCTGGACTTTCGGCCGAGTCAGGCGCCCTGAGAGCCCGTGAGCGGGCTTAAGTTACGTGACGCTCCAGAAGCAGATCGATGACACATTCGCGCGCATGGTCCTCTCCGCCCGGTGGGCGAGCTGAATGAGCTCCGTAGCCAGGTGGTCGCTCGAGAGGTCCGCACAGCTCTCCCGGCACTTCAGCGGCGGGTTCCACCTGAGCCAGTACAGGTTCCCAACGAGGGCATTGACGCGCTGTGTGGTCTCGGCCTCCTGTACCACGGCATCTGAGGTAGCACCGCCCATCACCTGGGTGAACTGCTGATCGAAACGGGCGGCGCCGGCTATTTCTCGATTAACTACTTTCTCTCGCTCCGCCCACTGCCTTTGATCTCGTGAGGCCTCCAGGGCGGAGTTTGGTTGGGCTTCCATCCAAGCCAAACGCCTACCAGCCCGAATTACGGGCCCCCACAAGGACGACTGCCCAGGTCATTCGCCTAATGCGAGGAACCGTCCCGGCGTCATTCCATTGGGCAGCGGGACGCTCTCCTGCCCAAACCCTTCGGATTTCGTCTAATTTGGCCGGAAATGGCCCCGCGTCCCAATCAGCTTCTTTCGACTTTGCAGAGCGTTTTCTGGCCTTCCGTTTCGTCGTGGCCGTCTTGCTCGAAAAGCCGGAGGCCACTGGTTCGAACCCAGTAACGCCCATACATGTTGGGCACCTATGCAGCTGTACTGGCGGTTTGCGCCGCCGCGCTGGCTATCGGGCAGGCGGCGATCGCGCTCTGTGGGCAGCGCCGCTGGTCGTGGCTGTCGCCGCCTCTGGGTCTGGCCCTGCTCTGCGCCATCTGTTGGGGGACGGTGCGCCTTCCGGGTCACGGGACGATCTCCGCTCTCTCTGTAATCGCGCTCGTGCTCGCAGCGGTCCTCTTCCTGCGCGGTCGAGTCGAGGACGCTGGCGAGGCGCTGCGGATTGGCGCGCCGGTTGCAGTCCTCTCGCTCCTGGCGGCTTCGCTCCCCTTCCTCGCCGAAGGTCACTTCGGCATCCTCGGCACCAGCCTCAACCCGGACATGTCCCAGCACCTGCTGACGGCAGCCCGTCTCGCCCACGGTGAAGCGTCCCAACTCCTTCGCCAGGGTTACCCGCTCGGCCCGCACTCGATCGTGGTCGCCCTCGACAAGGGTCTCGGCGTCGGCCTCGTAGGGGGTTTCACCGGCCTCACGGTCGCTGTCGCGGTCCTCACCCCGCTGGCAGCCCTCGCCGCCTTCGCCGACCTGCCGCCGCTGCGCCGCACGATCGGCGCCCTGCTGGTCGGCATTCCGTACCTGGTCGCCTCCTATTTCGCCCAGGGCGACTTCAAGGAGACGATGCAGGCTCTGTTCGTCCTGGCCTTCGCCCTCTGCCTGCGCGAGGGGACGATCAATCCCACCTGGCGAGCCTCCCCCCTGCGCTTCGTCCCCCCGGCCCTTCTAGCCATTGGCAGCGTCTACACCTACAGCTTCCCGGGCCTGGCCTGGCTCGCGGCGAGCGCAGCGATCTGGGCGATGGTCGAACTGGCCCGGGGCAAAAGCCAAAGGGCGGCGCCCACGACGGGACCCGAGGCCAGCGGCTTTGGACCCTCGCCACTGCGCGCACTCACTCTCGCCCTGGTCGCTTTCGCCGTCCTGGCGGCCCCCGAGGTCGGGCGAATGCTCGACTTCCGTCGCTTCGAAACTTTTGCCCCCAAGGGCCCCGGCCTGGGCAACCTCTTCGGCCAGATCTCGCCCTTTGAGGCGCTCGGCATCTGGCCCTCCGGTGACTTCCGCCTCGCTCCGGGAGCGGGCGCGATGCCGGCGCTCGGCTACTACCTGGGCGCTGCCTTCGCCGCGATCCTGCTGGCCTACGGTCTCGCCCTGTGCTGGCGCCGGCGCCAGACGGCGATTGTCTCGGGGTTGACCGCTTGCGTCCTGGCCTATGCCGCCGCCCGCCTCGGCGGCACCCCATACACCGCCGCCAAGGCGATCGAGATCGCCGCGCCGCTGGCGGCGCTAACGATTCTCCTGCCGCTGCTGCGCCGGCCCGTCACCTCGCTGTATGTCCTCGCCGCGGGAGCGTGTTCGCTGCTCGCCCTGGCCAATACACCGGTCGGCCCGAGCACCTACACGCCGGCGCTGGCCGACCTGCGGCCCCTGCTCGCGTCGGGATCGACGCTGGTGCTGGCACCCCACGGGCTGCTCGCCGAACAGCACGGCGTCCCCTACCTCGCCTGGGAGTTGCGCGGCGGCAGGGTCTGCATCGAGGCGGGTTCCGAAGCGGGCTCGGCTCCGCCTCCGGGGGTGCGCTTCGTCGTCGCCGAAGGCCCGCCCGCCCGCCCGCCCTTCCCCCGCCTGCGCCTTCGCCGCGTCGTTAGCCCCTACGTGCTCTGGGAACGCGTCGGCCCGGCTCGCGGCCGCAGTCCCTGCCCGCTGATCGCCGTGCGCCAGGCGCGCCAGGGCGCTCCCCGCTGATCGCGGTAGTAATCGCTTACCAGAGCGCCAAGATCTGCGAGCGCGGGGTCGGAGATCGTCCCCGGTTCGGAGATAGCCGCTTCGTGGGCCACAAGTAGCATGAGCCGCATCGAGGCCGCGACCCAAAAGATCACCGTCATGCTGCCCGACGGCACCCCCTTGGAACTGCCCGAAGGTGCCACCGGGGCGGATGCCGCCGCCGCGATCGGTCCCGGCCTGGCCAAGGCGGCGCTGGCTATTCGGGTCAACGGCGAGCTGCGCGATCTAGGTGCGCCGCTGCCCAGCGTGGCCGAGATTGCGATCCTCACCAACCGCGACCCCGAGGCCCTGGATCTGATCCGCCACGACGCCGCCCATGTGATGGCCGAGGCGGTGCAGGAGCTCTACCCGGGGACCAGGGTGACGATCGGCCCCCCGATCGAGGGCGGCTTTTACTACGACTTCGACTTCCCCCAGGAGGTGAAGATCACCGACTCCGACCTGGAGCCGATCGAGGCGGCGATGCGCGCCCACATCGCGGCCGACGAGGTGTTTTCGCGCCGCGATCTCCCCGTCGCCGAGGCGATCGAGATTTTCCGCGAGCGGGGGGAGGACTACAAGGTCGAGCTGATCGAGGACCTGGTCCGCGATGGTGGGGTTGAGACGGTCTCGCTCTACCGCAACGGGCCCTTCGAGGATCTGTGTCGCGGTCCGCATGGACCCTCGACCGGGCAGATCAAGGCGGTGAGGCTGAACTCCCTCGCGGGTGCCTACTGGCGAGGTGATGAGAACCGCCCGATGCTGACCCGCATTTACGGAACCGCCTTCTTCACGGAGAGGGAACTGGAGGCCCACCTGGAGCGGATCGAGCAGGCAAAGGCCCGCGACCATCGCCGCCTCGGCCCTCAGCTTGGCCTCTTCATGCTGCGCGAGGAGGCTCCCGGGATGCCGTTCTGGCTGGCGAGCGGCACCACGCTTTTGCGCCTGATCGAGGACGAGGTCCAGGCCCAGCTTGGCAAGCGCGGCTACCGGGAGATCGCCACCCCCGAGATGCTCGACGAAGAGCTGTGGCACCGCTCCGGCCACTGGGAGAACTACCGCGAGGACATGTACTTCGTCGAGGCCGACGAGCGCCGCTTCGCCCTGCGGCCGATGAACTGCCCCGGGGCCTGCCTCGTCTATGGCTCCGAGCGCCACTCCTACCGCGAGCTGCCGCTGCGCCTGGCGGAGTTCGGCCGCGTCACCCGCAACGAGCGCGAGGGGGTCCTGCATGGCCTGCTGCGGGTTCGCGCCTTCACCCAGGACGACGCGCACGTTTACTGCACTGAGGAGCAGATCACCGACGAGGTTGCCGACATCTGCGAGGCGATCGACGAGCTGTACGCGCGCTTCGGCTTCGAGGACGTCCAGGTCGAGCTCTCGACCAGGCCGGAGAAGGCGATGGGCAGCGAGGAGCAGTGGAAGCGGGCGGAGGCGGCGCTGACCGAGGCGCTCGAGCGCCAGGGCCGCGAGTACGAGCTGAACCCGGGCGACGGCGCCTTCTACGGCCCGAAGATCGACTTCCATGCCACCGATGCGCTCGGGCGCTCCTGGCAGTGCGGCACCTGCCAGCTCGACTTCCAGATGCCCGAGCGCTTCGACCTCACCTACATCGGCCCCGACGATGTCCCCCACCGGCCGGTGATGATCCACCGCGCCCTGCTCGGCTCGATGGAGCGCTTCGCCGGGATCCTGATCGAGCACTACGCCGGCCGCTTCCCGGTCTGGCTGGCGCCGGTGCAGGCGATCGTGCTGCCGGTCTCTGACCGCCACAACGCCTACGCCCGGCGAGTCGGCGCGGAACTGCGCCAGGCCGGCGTGCGGGTCGAGCTGGACGAGCGCACCGAGTCGGTCGGGAGGAAGGTCCGCGACGCCGAGCTGGGGCGCTATCCCTTCATGCTCATCGTCGGCGACCGCGAGGAGGCAGTCGGAGCGCTGGCCGTTCGTTCCCACGATGAGGGTGAGCTCGGCGCGATGCCCGCCGCCGATTTCGCCGCTTTGGTGCGCGCCCGGAGCGAGGGCGGCTGAGGTCGAATTCGGTTGCCAACCGCTTACGGGTCTCTATACTCCCGCGGACTTGATCGTCGGCACGCAACACACCTCGCGCCCCTGAGCGCCTTGGCCGTGCCCGCACACCTACCGCTCCTCTCGTCCTCTTGAAGCTCCACCACTCCTCGCGATAGTGCCGATTCCGCGCAGGTTCGATCGGCGTCCCCCAGAGCGCGACACGACGAGGATCAACGAGCGGATCCGAGTTTCCGAGGTGCGCCTGATCGGGGCTGATGGTGAGCAGCTGGGCATCGTCGACACCGCCGAGGCCCTGAAGCGCGCCCAGGAGGCCGACCTCGACCTGGTCGAGGTGGCGCCAAACTCAAAGCCGCCGGTCACCCGCCTGCTCGATTACTCGAAGTACAAATACGAGCAGGAGCAGAAGCAGAAGGCCGCGCGCAAGCACCAGCAGCAGGTCAACATCCGCGAGATCAAGCTGCGCCCGAAGATCGCCGCACACGACTACGAGACCAAGAAGGGCCACGTGGAGCGCTTCCTGCGCCACCAGGACAAGGTGAAGATCACGATCATGTTCCGCGGTCGCGAGCAGGCGCACCCGGAGCGGGGGAGGGCGCTGCTGCAGAAGCTGTTCGAGGACCTCGACGGTCTCGCGGTGATCGAGTCCGAGCCACTGCAGGAGGGGCGCAACATGAGCATGCTGCTGGCACCGGGCAAAGAGCTGATGAGGGCGGCTGCCGAGGACGGCGCCGAGCCTCTCGAGCCCGCCGAGGACGGCGCCGAGCCGCTCGAGCCCGCCGAGGACGCCGCGGAGGGCTAGCCGCCGCTGATCACCGCAGCGATTCGCTCGGATGCGTGGCCGTCCCAGAGCGGGGGTGGGTCGGGTCTGCCGGGGGGGCGCTGGGCGAGTGCCGCCGGGATCTTGGCGATCGCGGCCGGGTCGAGGCCGAGCAGGGTGTTGGTGCCGGCGGTGATCGTGATCGGCCGCTCGGTGTTGTCGCGAAGGGTGAAACAGGGGACGCCGAGGTAGGTCGTCTCCTCCTGAATGCCGCCGGAGTCGGTGAGAACGGCCCCGGCGTCGGCCAGGAGGGAGAGAAAGTCGAGGTAGCCGAGCGGCTCGACGAGGGTCAGGCCGGGGCACTCGGCGCGGGGCTCCTCCAGCGCCCTTCGGGTTCGCGGGTGGAGCGGGAAGACGACGGGCATCTGATCGGCGAGCGCCCTCAGCTGGGCCATCGTCTCCGCCAGCAGCGGGCCATCGACGAGGGCCGGGCGGTGCAGGGTGACCAGCGCATAGCTTCCAGCTTCGAGCCCGAGGCGGGCGGCGGTGCCTGCGGCTCGGAAGCGATCTTCGAGCGCGACCAGGGTGTCGATCATCGTGTTGCCGACCAGGTGCATCCGCTCATCGGGGATCCCTTCGGCGCGAAGATTCTCGATCGCCGTCTCGGAGTGGAGGAAGAGATGGCGGGCGAAGCGATCGGCGACGATCCGGTTGACCTCCTCCGGCATCGTCAGATCGAAGCTGCGAAGGCCGGCCTCGATGTGGGCCACGGGGATCCCCATCTTCACCGCGGTCAGCGCTGCCGCCAGGGTCGAGTTGACGTCGCCAGGGACGATCACCAGGTCGGCGCGCTCCTCGGCCAGTACCGGCTCCAGCCGCTCCATCGTCCTCGCGGTCTGCTGCGCATGGGTGCCGGAGCCGATCTCCAGCATGTGGTCGGGCGCCCCCACCCCCAGCTCCTGGAGGAAGACCTCAGACATCAGTCGGTCGTAGTGCTGACCGGTGTGCACGATGGCGTGCCTGCCGTCTGGAAGCCGAGCGCGCAATGCGGCGATCGCCGGCGCCATCTTGACGAAGTTCGGCCGGGTCCCGACGACGTAGACAATCCGCATCCGGCGGCAGCGTACCTGCGCCGGCCGCGGACCCCGACGGCGCCGGTTGCCCTTCTGCTTCAATACCCGTCCCGATGCCCAAGATGAAGACCCATTCAGGCGCCAAGAAGCGGTTTCGCAAGACCGCGACCGGCAAGCTGCGCGGAAGGCGCGCCTACTCGAGCCACATCCTGGAGAAAAAGTCGTCGAAGCGCAAGCGGCGGATGGGGCGGCCGGTGGAGATCTCACCGGCCGACGCGAAAACCGTGCGAAACCTCCTCGGAGGCGGCAGGTGAGCGCGGCGGAGCCCGCATCCGTATCCGGTTCCTTGCCGCTGGAGCGGGGCGAGGCTAAGGTGGTGTCATGAGTCGGGTCAAGCGCTCCGTCAGCGGGCGCAAGAAGCGCCGCAAGGTATTGAAGGAAGCGAAGGGCTACTTCGGGCGCAAGCATTCCTCCTACCGCTTCGCCAAAGAGCAGGTGCAGCGGTCGGGGATGTACGCCTACCGCGACCGGCGCAACCGCAAGCGCGACTTCCGTCGGCTCTGGATCACCCGCATCAACGCCGCGGCGCGCCTGGAGGGGATGAGCTACTCGGAGTTGATCCACGGGCTCAACCGAGCCGAGGTCGAGGTCAACCGCAAGATGCTCGCTGACATTGCGGTGCACGACCGCGATGCGTTTCGCCGATTCGTGGAGCTAGCCCGGGAGGGTGCGGCCGCCTAGCCGCAGCCACAGACTCCACTTTCCCGGGCGGGCCGTTTCACGGCCCGCTTTTTCGTTCCAGGAGAAGGAAGCGCGGACAAGAAAGAAAACGCCGATGATCGCCAGTCCCCACAACGAGAAGCTGAAACTGGTCCGCAAGCTGCGCGAGCGCAGGGGCCGCGAGCGCGAACGCGCCTTCGTCACCGAGGGCGAGGACCTGTTGGCGGCCGGGCTGGCAGCCGGAGCCGAGCCGCGCTTGGTGCTCTGCGCCGCCGGCAGTGGCCTCGGCGGCGAGGAGGTGGAGCCCGAGCTACTGGCCGAGGTGTCCTCGCTCGGGTCGGGGACCCGGGCGATCGCGGTCTGGCCGCAGCGCTGGTCGGAGCGGGTCGATGCCCCCTGCCTGTACCTGCATGGGATCGGCGACCCCGGCAATGTCGGTGCGATCGTCCGCATCGCGCACGCCCTGCTCGGCGGCACGGTGGCCCTCGGGCCCGAGTGCGCCGATCCCCACTCTCCCAAGGCGGTGCGGGCGAGCATGGGGTCGGTCTTCGGCCAGCCGCTGATCCGGACCGGGGTCAAGGAGACGCCGCGGCCCAGGGCGGCGCTGGTGGCTCACGGGGGAGAGGGACCGGCGGCACTTGACTCCTCGGCGACCCTCTGCTTCGGGGCCGAGCGGGAGGGACTCCCGCGGGAGGTGCTCGCCGAGTGCGAGCTGGCGGTGACGATCCCGCTGCTGGGGGGCGGAGCCGAGTCGCTGAACGTCGCCGCCACCGCGGCAATAGCCTGCGAGCGGGTAGCGAGGGCCGCAGCCAGATCCGATTCTCCCCCAGGCAGCGAAGCGCGAACCGGCGACAGTAAGCGGATATCGTCGCTCGCCATGCCAGAGGCTGAGCCCGATGCTTGAGCGGATCGAGGAGATCAGGGACCAGGCGATCGAGGCGATCGAGGCGGCGACCGGCACCGCCGAGCTGGAGGAGCTGCGGATCCGCTACCTCGGCCGCAAGGCGGAGCTGACCACGATCCTGCGCGGCATCGGCGAGCTAGGGGACCAGGAGCGGGGGAGAGTCGGCGCTGCCGCCAATCAGGCACGCCAGGCGCTGGAGCGCCGGCTCGCCGCCCGGGCCGAGCGGCTCGACTCCGCCGAGCTCGACGCCCGGCTCCTGGCCGACCGGGTCGACGTCACCCTGCCCGGAGCGCCGCCGCTGCCCGTCGGCCATCTGCATCTGATTACCCGCACCACCCGGCAGATCGAGGACGTGATGGTCGGCCTCGGCTACCGAGTGATGGAAGGGCCCGAGATCGAGCACGACTACTACAACTTCACCGCGCTCAACCACCCTCCCGGCCATCCGGCGCGGATGCTCCAGGACACCTTTTACCTCGACCCGTCGAGCATCGTCGCTGGGCTCGGAAATCGGCCCTCTGGGGAGAGCGCAAGCAGCCTGCGCGGGGAAACGCGGTCGGGGGATGCGAGCAGCTACGGAGCCCAGGACGTCCTCCTCAGGACCCACACCTCGCCGATGCAGGTGAGGGCGATGGAGACCCAGCAGCCGCCGATCTTCGTCGTCGTTCCGGGCAAGGTCTACCGCCGCGACTCCGACGCCACACACAGTCCGATGTTCCACCAGATGGAGGGCCTCGCCGTGGCTGAGGGGATCACTCTGGCGGATCTGAAAGGGACTCTGCTGACGATGGTGCGAGCGCTCTTCGGCGAGGAGCGCCAGGTTCGCCTGCGGCCGCACTTCTTCCCCTTCACCGAGCCCAGCCTGGAGGTCGACGTCTCCTGTTTTCAGTGTGGCGGCAGCGGCGAGCTTGCCGGTGGCGAGCGTTGCAACCTGTGCAAGGGCCAGGGCTGGATCGAGATCCTTGGCGCCGGCATGGTCGATCCCAAGGTGCTCGGTTTCGTCGCCGCCAATGGCTATGACCCCCAGCGGGTGCAGGGTTTTGCCTTTGGCCTGGGCATCGAGCGGGTGGCGATGCTGCGCCACGGTGTCCCCGATCTGCGCCGCTTCTTCGACAACGACCTGCAGATGCTGGAGCAGTTCCTCTGAGCCGATGCGAGCCGACCGTCGAAATCTGATTCTGCCTCAGCGGACCCCGGGGGAGGCCCTGATATGAGGGTGCCCGACAGCTGGCTGCGCGAATACTGCGATCCCGAGCTCGGCGTGGAGCAGCTCGCCGAGCGCCTGGTGATGACGGGGACCGAGGTCGAGCGGGTGAGCATGGTCGGGCCGCCCCAACCCGAGGGCTTCGTCGTCGGCAGGGTGCTTGCGGTCGAGCCCCATCCCGACGCCGACCGTTTGCGCGTCTGCAGCGTCGACGATGGCGCGGGTCAGCGGACGATCGTCTGCGGCGCATCCAACGTCGCGGTGGGACAGGCCGTCGCCCTGGCCCTGCCGGGGGCGCGGATGCCCGGCGGGGAGAGGCTGCGCTCCAGGCAGCTGCGCGGCGTCGAGTCCGAGGGGATGATCCTCGCCGCGGATGAGCTGGAGATCGGAGATGAACAGCAGGGGATCCTCGTGCTGGACGAGGGCCTTGGCGCCGGCACACCGCTGGCCGAGGTGCTGCCGCTGGCCGAGCCGGTTCTGGAGATCGAGGTGACGCCGAACCGGGTCGACTGCCTCGGCGTCCACGGCGTGGCCCGCGAGGTGCACGCGATCACCTCGGCCCCGCTGGCCCCGGACCCCTGGTCTGAGGACGCCCTCGCCGAGGGGGACGGCAGGGCGGCGGAGTACGCGTCTGTCAGCGTCGAGGTGCCCGTTCTCTGCCCCCGCTTCAGCGCCCGCGTCTTCACCGGCGTCGAGGTCGGCTCCTCCCCACCCTGGCTTCAGGCGCGGCTGGCGGCTGCCGGCCAGCGCCCGATCAACAACGTCGTCGACATCACCAACTACACAATGCTGCTGACCGCCCAGCCGCTGCACGCGTTCGACCTCGACAAGGTTCCGGCTGGGGCGCTGACGATCCGCACCGCAGCCGAGGGTGAGAGGTTGACCACCCTGGACGGGGTGGAGCGCGTCCTCGACGCCGAGATGGTCCTCGTCTGCGACCGCGATGGGCCGACCGGGATCGCGGGGATCATGGGTGGCGCGGCCTCCGAGGTCTCCGCCGAGACGACGAGGGTGCTGCTCGAGGTCGCGAACTGGAACGGCACCAACATCCTTCGCACCTCGCGCCAGCTGGGGCTGCGCTCCGAGGCCTCCTCTCGCTTCGAGAAGCAGCTGCATCCGGCGCTCTGCGAGCGGGCGCAGCGAGTCGCCTCGCGGCTGCTGGTCGAGCTCTGTGGCGCGCGGCTGGTTCCGGGGACGATCGACGAGGTCGGCGAGAATCCGGCGCCGCGCCAGCTGCACCTGGGAGCGGCTAGGGTCAGGGGACTGCTGGGGATGGAGATCCCGCGGGCCGACCAGGTCGCCTACCTTCAGCGTCTGGGCTTCGGGGTCCAAGCTGACGATGCGGGCCTCGAGGTCACGGTGTCGCCCGACCGCCACTACGACGTCACCCGCGAGGTCGATCTGATCGAGGAGGTCGGGCGGGTCCACGGCATCGACGCGCACCTGCCGACGACTCTGCCGGCGGTTGCCGGAGTGGTCGGGGGCCTGACCCGCGAGCAGTGGCTGCGGCGCCGCTCTGAGGACACGCTCCGCGACCTCGGTTTCGACCAGGTCGTCGGCTGGGGCTTCACCGACCCGGGCGAGCCGGCGCGGCTGCGGATCCCGCTCGAGGACCCTCGCTCCAGCTCCGCCCGCGTCTCCAATCCGCTCTCCGAGGAGCAGGCGGCGATGCGGACGATGCTGCTCGGTTCATTGCTCGGCATCGCTTCGCGCAACCTGGCTCGCGGCGCCAGCCGGCTTGCCCTGTTCGAGGCCGGCAGCGTCTACCTGGTGGAGGCGACGCCGAAGGGCCCAGGCGCTGGCTCGGGGCCGGGCGGGCCGATCGGATCGCTGGCAGGTGAGTTCCGCGGCGAGCGGCCCGCGCCGGTGACCGAGCCCCATCGCATCGGGGCGCTCGCCCTCGGCGAGCTCGTCCCGCGCTCCTGGCGGGGAAGCGCCCAGCAGGCTGACTTCTTCGCGCTCAAGGCGGTCCTGGAGGCGCTCGCCGCTCAGCTTGGGGCAGAGCTCAGCTTCGCGACCGCTCCCCAGCCGTTCCTGCATCCGGGACGCGCGGCCGCTGTCTCGGTCAACGGTGTCGGCGCCGGCTGGATCGGAGAGCTGCACCCGCTCGTCTGCCGGGAGTGGGACGTCGATGCCGCGGTCGCCTTCGAAGTGGATACCGCGCCTCTTGTCGCGGCCGCCGGCGTCGGCGAGGAGGCCTATGAGGACGTGACGAGCTTCCCCGCCGTCTACCAGGACCTCGCCGTTGTGGTCCCCGCGGCGGTCGCCGCGAGTGAGGTTCGTGCCGCGGTCCTCCGGGGCGGCGGCGAGCTGCTGCGCGCCGCCGAGGCCTTCGACCTATACGCCGGCGAGCAGCTCGGCGAGGGGCGCAAGAGCCTGGCGCTGCGGTTGGAGTTCCGGGCAGCCGACCGGACGCTGACCGACGATCAGGTGGCCAAGCTGCGGGCCTTGATCGAGGCGGAGCTGGAGAAGATCGGAGGCTCTCTGCGTGCCTGACCACAACGCCCAACCGCTCGACGGCGACCCCGCCGCCCGGATCCTCGTCGCCGGTGCATCCGGCTTCACTGGGGCGCTGGCAGCGCGAATCGTCTGGGGGCACCCGCGGCTTGAGCTGGTTGCGGCCACCTCGCGCCGCGACGCCGGCACCTCGCTCGAGCGCCTCTACCCGCGCTACTCGGTGCCGCTGGAGCTGACCGAGCTCGACCTCGATCGTCTCGACGGCATCGACGCGGCGATCATCGCCTATCCGCATGGCGCCTCGGCGCCGACCGTCGCCGCGCTGAGGCGCACCGGCCTGCCGGTGGTCGATCTCTCCGCCGACTTCCGCCTCCGGGACATGGCGACGTATCAGCGCTGGTACGGCGAGCATGGCGCGCCGGAGCTCTTCGGCCAGGCCGTCTACGGCCTGAGCGAGCTCTACCGCGAGCAGCTGCGGGAGGCCAAGTTGGTCGCCACGCCCGGCTGCTACCCGACCGCGAGCATCCTCGCCCTGGCGCCCCTGGCCGAGCGCGGGTTGCTCGCCGACGTCGTCGTCAGCGCGATGCAGGGGACCTCCGGCTATGGGCGCAGCAGCGACGACCTCGTCCACTTCTCGGCGATGAGCGAGAACGCCTTCGCCTACAAGACCGAGGGACACCGTCACCGTCCCGAGATGGAGCAGGAGCTGGCGGCGCTAGGGGCCCCTGTCGCGGTGACCTTCGTGCCCCACCTGCTGCCGCTTGATCAGGGTGAGCTGGTGAGCTGCTTTGCCCAGACCACCGAACCGATCGGCAAGGGCGATCTCCAGGCGCTCTATCGCGAGCGCTACGCGGCGGAGCCCTTCGTCCGGATCGTCGATAGCCCCCCGGGCCTGCGCGACGTTCGCGACACCAACGAGTGCCGGATCTACGTCACGGTCGAGGAGCGGGGCCGGGTGATGGTCTTCGCCGCGATCGACAACCTCTGGAAGGGGGCCTCGGGGCAGGGGGTCCAGAATCTCAACCTGATGCTCGGCCTCACGGAGACGGAGGGACTCCTGTGAGTGGGGTCTTCTTCAGCTCGCGCTGGGTCGAGCCCCCGCCGGGCACCGAAGTGCTCGACCCGGCGGCGCTGGCCCAGGGCTTCGCGGCGGGAGCCGTGGCCTGCGGCCTGAAGCCGAGCGGCAACACCGACGCCGCCGTTGTCGTCGCCCGCTCCGAGCGCTGCGACTCGGCGCTTTTGCTGACCCGCAACGCAGCGGCCGCGGCACCCGTACGGCTCTGTCGCGAAAGCCTCGACCTCAACCGCATTCGCGCCGCCGCGGTGAAGGCGGGCAACGCCAACGCGGCCACCGGCGAGCAGGGGATGCGCGACGCGATCGAGATCCAGGCGGCGGCCAGCGAGGCCCTCGGCCTGGACCCTTCCCTGGTGGCCATCGCGGCGACCGGGAAAATCGGCGAGGCGCTGCCGATGGACAGGGTCCTTGACGGGGTGCGGCGCGCCGCGGCGGCGGTGCATCCCGATGGGGGCGAGGAGTTTGCCCGGGCGATCATGACCACCGACGCCTTCCCCAAGCGCTGCACCGTGCGCTGCGAGGGGGTCACCCTCTCGGCCCAGGCGAAGGGCGCGGGGATGATCCAGCCCGGCTTCGCGACGATGCTCTGCTTCGTCCAGACCGACGCCCTCGCCGATGACCCCGCGGCGGCCCTGCGCCGCGCGGTCAGCTCCTCCTTCGAGCGGATCACGGTCGACGGCCAGATGAGCACCAACGACACCGTTCTGCTGCAGGCAAGCGGCGAATCCGGCAGGCCGCTTCCCGAGGGTCTGCTCGACGCCGTGCTGCTCCAGCTTGCGCTGCAGATTGTCGCCGACGGCGAGGGCGCGACACGCGTCTGCCGGGCCGAGGTCCGCGGAGCCGAGAGCGTGGAGGAGGCCGAGCGTACGGCACGCGCGATCGCCAACTCGCCTCTGGTCAAGACGGCGCTGTTCGGGCACGATCCCAACGGTTGGGGCCGGGTCGCCCAGGCGGCCGGAATGGCCCTCGCGGGCGAGGAGCTCCCCGAGCTGGGTCTTGACCGGATCGACGTGGGGGAGTTCGCCGGGGAATTGAGGGAGGCCGAGCTGTCGGTGCGCCTGGACCGCGGTGAACACAGCGCCTGCGTCTGGTTCTCCGATCTCGGCTACGAGTACGTGCGGATCAACGCGGAGTACACGACATGAAAGGCAACCCGTGAGCAACAACGTCGACACCCTTCTCGAGGCGCTGCCCTACATCCGCGAGTTCCACGGGCGCACCGTCGTGATCAAGTACGGGGGGGCAGCGATGCGCGAGGAGGAGCTGCGCGAGGCCTTCGCCACCGATGTCGTCCTGCTCAAGTATGTGGGCCTCAACCCGGTCGTAGTCCACGGCGGCGGCCCCGAGATCACCCGCCAGATGGAGCGGCTGGGGATGGAGGTGCGCTTCCACGAGGGCCTGCGGGTCTCCGACGCCGAGACGGTCGAGGTGGCGAAGATGGTCCTGCTCGGCAAGCTCAACTCCGACATCGTGCAGCGACTCAACCGCCACGGGCAGCCCGCGGTCGGGCTCTCCGGCGAGGACGGCTCGCTGCTGGAGGTGGCTCCCGCGCCGAACGCCGAGCAGGTGGGCTTCGTCGGCACGATCGAGCGGGTCGACGTCGACGTCCTCAATCACATCGCGGTCGACTACATCCCGGTGATCGCCTCCTCTGCGTCTGATCGCGACGGCCAGTCCTACAACGTCAATGCCGACGAGGTGGCCGGCAAGGTGGCCGCCGCGCTCGGCGCCTACAAGGCGGTCTTCCTCACCGATGTCGACGGTTGGCTGGCCGACCCGACCGACTCCGCCTCGCTGATCTCCCGCGCCACGGTCGAGCAGGTGGAGGGTCGGTTGGTCGCGGTGGACGGCGGCATGCGGCCCAAGCTGCGGGCCTGCGTCGACGCGATCCAGGGCGGCGCCCAGTCCGCCCACATCATCGATGGCCGCCGTCCGCACAGCCTCCTGCTCGAGCTGTTCACCGACGCCGGAATCGGAACCATGGTCACGTCATGAATTCCGCCTGGGTGTTTCGTTCGCGCTGCTCGCGGCCGGAGATCTCCCTCGCGCGCCGCCTGCGGGCGGGTGGTTTTTGAGATGAACCTGAGTGGAGTGAAGGCCCTGGAGGAGCGCTACCTGATGCGCACCTACAACCGATCGCCGGTGGAGTTCGTGCGCGGCGAGGGGGCCATCCTCTGGGATTCGGACGGGAGGGAGTACCTCGACTTCATGACCGGGATCTCGGTCTGCTCGGTCGGCCATTGCCACCCCGCGGTGGTCGAGGCGGTGCGCGAGCAGGCCGGCCGTCTGATGCACGTCTCCAACCTCTTCTACACCGAGCCGATGGTGCGCCTCGCCGAGCGCTTGGCCGAGTCGAGCCTCGGCGGCCGGGTCTTTTTCGCCAACTCCGGGACCGAGGCCAACGAGTGCGCGATCAAGATCGCCCGCAAGCACGCCCACCGGCGGGGGATCGCCGAGCCGGAGATCGTCAGCTTCGAGGGCGACTTCCACGGACGCACCTACGGAGCGCTGGCGGCGACTCCGACCCTGGCGCGAAATCAGGATCTCGGGCCGATGCTGTCCGGCTTTCGCTCGGTGGGACTGAACGACGCCGCGGCGCTGCGCGAGGCGGTTGGGGAGAGGACCGCGGCGGTGCTGATCGAGCCGATCCAGGGTGAGGCGGGGGTATTTCCGCTCGCCGACGAGGTGCTGCTCGCGGCGCGTGAGGCCTGCGAGGAGACGGGAGCGCTGCTGATCTTCGACGAGATTCAGACCGGGATGGGGAGGACCGGCTCCCTCTGGGCCTATGAGCAGACGCCGGTCCGCCCTGACCTGCTGACCTCGGCCAAGGCCCTCGGTGGCGGCCTGCCGATCGGCGCCTGCGTTGCCGGTCCCGCGGCTGCCGACGTGCTGGAGCCCGGGGACCACGGCTCGACCTTTGCCGGGGGCGCGGTGGTCGCGGCGGCGGCCCTCGCGGTCCTGGGCGTGATCGACGACCCGGCGCTGCTGCGCCGGGTTCGCGAGCTGGGCACGGCGCTCCGCAACGGTCTCCTCGCCCTGGATGGGGTGCGCGAGGTCCGCGGCCGGGGCCTGATGCTGGGCGTCGGCCTCGATCAGGGGGTGGATGCCCATGCGCTCGGCGCCGACCTGTTGCAGCGCGGCCTGGTCGTCAACGTGCCCGCCGCGGGAACCCTGCGGCTGCTGCCGCCGCTGACGCTGGAGGAGCACCAGATCTCGACCGCGCTAGCCCTGCTCGGCGAATCGCTCGTAAGCTGTTCGGCGCGATGAGCCCCAAGCACCATTCCTCCTCTCCCCGCCCGCTCGCCACCACCACGGCGGAGCGGATCGCGGTGATCGTCGAGGCGGCCGAGAATGCGGCCGCCAAGGTCATCGACGACGCCGAGGAGCAGGCGGGTCGCTATCTCGACCAGGCTCGTGCGGAGGCCGACAGGATCGTCGCCGAGCGCCTGCGGGCGGTCGCCGACGAGCTCGACCCGCCGGCCTCCTCGCCTCGCCCTGCGCCGCACCTGAAGCCGGTCGGGTTTTTGCCGCCACAGGAGGAGGCCGGCTCAGCCGCGGCGCAGCGCGGCCGCGACGGATCGGCGGGAGCCCGCCTGCTGGCCACCCAGATGGCGGTTTCAGGTAGCAGCCGGGAGGAGATCGAGGCGCGGCTGCGAAGTGGGTTCGAGATCGAGGACGCCAGCAGGATCCTCGACGCGATACTTGGACCGGAGGATTAGGTGCACGAGGACCCGACGCGGATGATGGGCCCCGAAGATCGGGGATCTGGTGGCGGCGGCCGGCGCGGCAACATCCACCTGCTGATTGCCGGCCTGATCGCGGTGATCGTCGGCCTGGTGGTGGCCATCGTCGTGATCGCCAACAACAACAACAACAGTAGCGGCAGCTCCTCGACGGCTTCGACGAGCGCCTCCTCCACGCCTCCGCCCACAACCACAACCACGGGCACGGGCTCGACCACGACCGGCACCAAAACCACCGGTTCGACGACGACCTCGACGAATACGACCTCGCCCACCACCACGGGCTCGACCACCTCCACCACGGCGACGACGCCGACCAACACCTCGGGCAACAACGGCAGCGGCGGCGTCTCCCCGCCATAGGCGCCAGGCTCCCTGCGGCGTCCGCGCCGCTCGTGCCAGACTTCGCGCCGGTGAGCGCCGAGTCCAACCAACAGGCAATCCGCACGGCGAGCTATGAGGCCGATCCGGCTGAGGTTGGCCGAGTGCTGCTGCTCTACTCCGGCGGCCTCGACACCAGCGTGATGCTGAAGTGGATCCAGGATTCCTACGCGGCGGAGGTCGTCTGCCTGACGGTCAATCTCGGCCAGCCGGGGGAGGACTACGAGGTGATCGAGAACAAGGCGAGGCGGCTCGGCGCGATCGAGTGCCACATCGTCGATGCGCGCGAGCAGTTTGCGCACGAGTTCCTGGCCCCGGCGATCAAGGCGAATGCCGTCTACGGCGGCGGCTACCCGCTGTTCACCGCGCTGGGGCGGCCGCTGATCGCCCAGCTTGCGGTGGAGTACGCGCGCCGCAGCGGCTGCGACACGATCGCCCACGGCTGCACCGGCAAGGGCAACGATCAGGTGCGGATCGAGGCCACGGTCGCCACCCTGGCGCCGGAGCTGAGGACGATCGCCCCGGTCCGCTCCTGGCAGATGGGGCGCGAGGAGGAGATCGCCTACGCGCGCGAGCACGGGATCCCGGTCAAGGGCGGCACGGAGAGTGCCCCCTATTCGATCGATGACAATCTCTGGGGACGCTCGTCCGAGGGCCGCTGGATCGAGGATCTCGAACACGCTCCCGAGGAGGACGTCTTCCAACTCGTCACCCGCCCGGAGGAGGCGCCGGATGAGCCGGAGGTCGTCACGGTCGGCTTCGAGGCCGGCGTCCCGGTGAGGCTGAACGGCGAGCGGCTCGGCCTGGTCGAGCTGCTCGAACGCGCCGCCGAGATCGGCTGCCGCCACGGGGTGGGCATCGTGGACCACATCGAGGACCGGATCGTGGGCCTCAAGGTGCGCGACATCTACGAGGTGCCGGCCGCGGCGATCGTCCTCACCGCCCATCAGGAGCTGGAGAGACTGGTCGCCACGATCCACCAGAACCAGCTCAAGCCGGGGCTCGACCGCAAGTGGGGCTACCTCGTCTACGCCGGACTCTGGTGGGAGCCGCTGCGCGGGGACCTCGACTCCTACATGGACGCGGCCAACGCCCAGGTGACGGGGGAGATCGGCCTGAAGCTCTACAAGGGCAGCGTGAGGGTCATCACCCGCTCCTCTCCCAACGCGGTCTATGACGCCGGTCTCGCCTCCTTCGCCGAGTCCGGTGGGCTCTTCTCCCAGGCGGCCTCACCCGGCTTCATTGAGCTCTGGTCTCTGCAGTCGCGCATGGCGCACAGGATTAGGGAGCGCGGGGAGGGGGGAGAGGAGTGATGTTCGACAGCCTGGGAAAGGCGGCGGTTCGCTTCGCGATCCACTACGTCCGCCATCGCTACCGGCGCGAGATCCGCATCGGGGCAGGCGTCGCGGTTGTGGCGATCGGTGCCGGCCTTTACCTGGCCAGCCGCAACGTACCCGAGGGTTGAGCCGATCGGCAAGTTTCCTTGCGGATTATTGACAACCTGTGAGCAATCGCTAACAGAGTCCGCTAGTCTCGCCCGCTTCATGCCGCCGAGCATCGCGACAGAGGTGGGTGCCCGGCGAGGGCGGGGCGCGCTCGTGGGCCTCGCCGCGGCCTGCTCGCTGATCTTTGCCACCGGGGCCGCAGCCGACAGCGGCTCGCTCCAGGCGAAGGTCGGGGCCGCTCGCAGTCAGGCCGGTGCGCTGGCCGCCGAACTGCAGGCCAAGCAGGGCCAGCTCGCCGCGGCCCAGGAACAGGCCGCGGCTGCCAGCGCGCGTGAGCGCCAGCTCGACGGCCTGTTGGCCAACGGACAGCGGCGGGCGGTCGAGCTGGCCGCCAGGGTGGGGGTCTCCCGCCGCCACCTCTTCTTTCAGCAGGCGCGGTTGCACCGCGCCCGGGGCGACCTGGCGCAGCGCCTGGTGGCGATGTATGAGAGCGGCTCTCCCAGCGCCGCCGGCGTCGTGCTCGGTGCCTCCAGCTTCAAAGAACTGGTGACCCGCACCGAATACCTGAGGGAGGTGCAGAGCGCCGACAACGACCTCGCCCAACGCGTCGCGCAGGTGCGCGACGAGGTCCGTCGCGCCCTGGCGCTGGTCTCCGAGCTGGAGGCCCGGGTCAGGGCCTATGACTCCCAACTGGGGAGCGCCCGCACTCAGATCTCCGGCGTGCGCCAGAGCGCCGAGGCCTCGGCCTCGCGCCTGCAGTCGATCGCCTCGGCCCGTGCCGCCTCCCTGGCAGACCTGAAGTCCAACATCGGCAACTGGGTGGGGGAGATCCAGGCGGCGCGCTCGGCGGCGGCAGAAGAAGCGAGCCGGTCCTCGGCCGAATCGATCGTCGAACGCTGGCTCGGCGGCCCGTACTCGATCCCCCCCTACATCGTGATGTGCGAGTCGGGCGGGAACTACGCCGCCGTCAACCCCTCCAGCGGCGCCGGCGGCGCTTACCAGATCCTTCCCTCGACCTGGCGTCTCTACGGTGGCCAGGGCACGCCGCAGGACGCGCCCAAGGCCGAACAGGACTCGATCGCCTCCAAGATCTGGGCGGCCTCGGGCCCGAGCGCTTGGGTCTGCGGCGGCGGTTGAGCCGCTGACTCGCCGAATACACACGGAATAAGCGGGGAAGTCAGACCGCGCAGGACCGGTGCCATCTGCTGCGCTTGGCATGATCGGCGCAGACCGTGAGCGCCCCCTCCGCCGTCCATCTGCACGCCCACAGCGAGTACTCGCTGCTCGACGGCGCCTGCAAGATCGAAGCGATGGCGGCGCGCGCCGCGGAGCTTGGCCAGCCGGCCCTGGCCCTCACCGACCACGGGGTGATGAACGGTGCGATCGACCTCTACAAGGCCTGCCGCAAGCAGGGGATCAAACCGATCGTCGGCCTCGAGGCCTACCTCGTCGACGACCGTCAGGTGCTCAAGGAGCAGACTCGCTACGAGCGCAACCACCTCACCCTGCTGGCCGAGAACAACACCGGTTTCGCCAATCTGGTCAAGCTCACATCGGCCGGGTTCCTCGAGGGGTTCTCGCGCGGCAAGGCCAATGTGGACTTGGCGCTCCTGGCGGCCCACGCCGAGGGTGTGATCGTCCTCACCGGCTGTCTTCAGTCGCGTTTCTGCCGTCGCCTGGTCGAGGAGCGACGCCAGGACGCCCGCGCCCACCTCGACGACCTGGTCCAGGCCTTCGGCCCCGAGCAGGTCTACTTCGAGCTGCAGAAGAACGGGATCGCCGAGCAGGACAAGGCGAACGAGGGAATCGTTCATTTTGCCCGCGAGCTGGGGCGCCCCCTGGTGGGCACCGCCGACGTTCACTATCTGCGACGCGAGGACTTCGACAACCACGCGGCGCTTTTGTGCGTGCAGACCAAGTCGACCCTCGAGGCGCCGAAGCTCAGCTTCGACACCAATGAGTTCTTCCTCAAGAGCAACGAGGAGATGGCCGAGTCCTTCGCCGAGTGGCCCGAGGCGGTGCCCAACACGCTGGAGATCGCCGAGCGCTGCTCGCTGGAGATCGAGCTCGGCAACCTGCTGTTGCCTCGCTACCCGACTGCCGATGGCGAGGAGCCGGAGGAGATGCTGCGGCGGATCGCCGACGAGGGACTGCGCGCCCGCTACGGTGACCCGCCGTCGGCCGAGGCGGTGCAGCAGCTGGAGTTTGAGCTCGGCGTGATCGAGGAGATGGGCTTCTCCTCTTACTTCCTCATCGTCTGGGACTTTGTCCGCTACGCGAAGGAAAACGGCATCGCCGTCGGTCCTGGGCGCGGTTCGGCCGCGGGCTCGATCGTCTCCTTCTGCCTCAAGATCACCGACATCGACCCGCTGGCCAACGACCTGCTGTTCGAGCGTTTTCTCAATCCCGGCCGCAAATCCATGCCGGACATCGACATCGATTTCTCCGTCCGGGGGCGCGAGCGGGTGATTCGCTACGTGGCCGAGAAGTACGGGCGCGAGTCGGTCGCCCAGATCATCACCTTCGGCAAGATGGCGCCGCGGGCGGCGACCCGCGATGCGGCCCGCGTGCTGGGCTTCGACTACGCCACCGGCGACCGCCTGGCGAAGCAGATCCCGGAGCCGATCATGGGCCGCAGCCCGTCCTTTGCGGAGTGCCTGCGTCCAGGGCAGGAGTTGAAACGGACATACGACGCCGAGCCCGACGCGAAGCGGATCATTGAGGTCGCCCAGGGGCTGGAGGGGATCATCCGCAACAACTCGATCCACGCCGCCGCAGTGGTGATCGCTGACCGCCCGCTGCAGGAGGTCGTGCCGCTGCAGCTGGCGGAGGATCGCGCCGCCCCCGCCTCCAGCGGCGATGGATCGGGCAAGCCGGAGCGTCAGTACAAGATCGTCACCCAGTACTCGATGCTCCCGATCGAGGAGATCGGCCTGCTGAAGATGGATTTCCTCGGCCTGCGCAACCTCGATGTGATCGAGGACGCGATCGACATCATCCGCCGCTCCCGTGGCGAGGAGGTCGACATGGAGGCGATCCCCACCGATGACGCCAAGACCTACGCGATGCTGGCCGAAGGCGACTCGACCGGCGTCTTTCAGTTCGAGTCCGAGGGGATGCGCGACACGCTGCGCAAGGTCGGGCCGACCGAGTTCGCCGACCTGGTCGCTCTCGGCGCCCTCTATCGGCCGGGCGCCATGGCCTACATTCCGGCCTACGCCAAGGGCAAGCGCGACCCCTCGACGGTCCGCTACCCCGACCCTCGACTGCGGGCGATCACCGAGGAGACCCACGGCTGCGTCATCTACCAGGAGCAGTTGATGGAGATCGCCCGCGCGATGGCCGGTTTCTCCGGCGCCGAGGCCGATGATCTGCGCAAGGCGATCGGGAAGAAGAAGCGCGACCTGATGGCGACGATGAAGGACAAATTCATGGCCGGCTTGAAGGCCTCGGGAACCGCTCCGAAGGTCGCCGCTGACCTCTGGAAGCTAAACGAAGCGGCCGCCGACTACTCCTACAACAAGTCCCACGCCGCCTGCTATGGGTTGACCTCCTATCGCACCGCCTACCTGAAGGCCAACTACCCGGCGGAGTACATGGCGGCGGTGATCTCCTCGGTGATGAACACCAAGGACAAGGTTCCATTCTTCGTCAACCGTTGCGAGGAGATGGGAATCGAGGTGCTGCCGCCGGATGTCAACTCCTCCGATCACAGCTTCGTCGTCTACGAGAACGCGATCCGCTTCGGCCTTGACGCGGTCAAGAACGTCGGCCATGCGGCGGTGGAGGCGATCCTGCGGGCTCGCGGGGAGGCCTCGATCGCCTCGATCTGGGACTTCTGCGAGCGGGTCGACTCTCGCGCGGTGAATAAACGGGCGATCGAATGCCTGATCAAGTGCGGCGCCCTGGACTCGACCGGCGCCAGCCGCAAGGGGATGCTGGAGACCCTGCCGGCGGCGCAGTCGGCGGGGCAGAAGGCGCAGGAGGACGCGCAGCTTGGGCAGGGCTCGATCTTTGACTTCGGCGAGGAGGCGGGTGGCGCGGGGCCCTCCCAGGCTCACCACCGTCCGTCGATTCCCACCGCGGAGTTCGACCGCGCCGAGCTGCTGGCGATGGAGAAGGAGACGCTCGGCACCTATCTCTCCTCCCATCCGCTGGTCGAAGTGCGCGACGCCCTCAGGGCTCGGGTCGACTGCTCGCTGGCGGAGTTGGGCGGCCGCGCCGACGGGTCATGGGTGACGGTGGGAGGGATCGTCGTCGAGTGCAAGAAGATTCGCACCAAGAGCGGCTCGCAGATGATGTTTGCCACCCTGGACGACATCGAGGGTCAGGTGGAGCTGTTGGTTTTCAAGGCCGACCAGGCAGATAGCGCGGCGGTAATAGCCCCGGATGCGATCGTCGTGGTGCGTGGTCGGCTCGATCACAAAGACCGCGGCGAGACCAAGCTCGTCGTGCAGGAGGCCGAGCGCTTTCAGCCCGGGGAGAAGGAGATCGCCCAGGCCAACCGGACGGCGAGCGCTGCCTCCCAACCGCTGAAGCTGACGATCGACGCCGCCAACTTCGCGCCCAGCCTGGTCGATGAGCTGAAGACCGTTCTCGAGCACCACAAGGGAGAGGCGGACGTGCACCTGGCGATTCGCACCGCCCAGGGGGAGCCGCGGGAGATCCGACTCGGACACGGCTACCGGGTGCGCCCCTCCCGGGGTCTGAGGGCGGAGCTGGACCAGATGCTCGGCCCCGACGCGCTGGCCGCCTGATCCCTTCCACCCGCCTGCCCCGCCGCCTACACTGACCTTGCCATGGCCACGCGCCAGCAAGAGGAGATGGCCGCACGAGCGGGCGAGTGCCGCCAGTGCCGATCGTTCTGCGACAAGCTGGTTGAGCCCCGCGGTTGCGTCGAGATGCGCTGCCGCTTCCTCTACAGCTACGTTGACAGCCTGAACGGCGAACAGTACGTGGGCTGCATGCAGGAGGTATTCGGTGCCGACATCGCGCTGAACGCGGTGCTCCAGCCGGGCGGCTTCGGCGGGGTGAAGATGACCGGCGAGCCGTTGCCCCACTGCCAGTTTTCGGTCGAGCGTGCCTATGAGGGGGACGGTCCGGCCTACGGCTGCGTCAATCCCCGCTTCTTCGACTGCACCGATCAGGGCCTGGAGGGACTCCGGGCCTTCGACCTGCGCGACCTCTAGCCGCTCGGCTCCCCGGCTGAACAACGACATCGTTTCGTGTAGTATCGGTGCTGATGACCGATACGGCGACGGTGGCTGAAGCAGAACGGGTGCTGGCTGAAGTGACGGGTGAGGGCGCGCCCCCGGCGGAGGGTGATCCCCGGTTCACCCTTGAGCTGAACCAGGATCAGAAGGACATCAAAGAGTGGGTGCACGGCTTCGCCGAGAGCGTGGTCAGACCCGCCGCCGCCGAGTGGGACGAGCGCGAGGAGACCCCTTGGCCGGTGATTCAGGAGGCCGCCAAGATCGGCCTCTACGGATTTGAAGCGCTAGCCCAATTCTGGGCTGATGAAACCGGCCTGACGCTGCCGATCGCCAACGAGGAGCTGTTTTGGGGAGACGCCGGCATTGGCATGGCGATCATGGGCACCTCCCTGGCCGTCGCCGCGATCTTCGGCCAGGGAACTCCGGAGCAGATGGGTGAATGGATTCCCCAGTGCTTCGGCACGCCCGAGGACGTCAAGCTCGGCGCCTTCTGCGCCTCCGAGCCCGATGCCGGCTCCGACGTCTCGGCGATCCGCACCAACGCCAAGTACGACAAGGCGAAGGACGAGTGGGTGATCAACGGGCAGAAGGCCTGGGCGACCAACGGGGGCATCGCCAACGTTCACGTGGTGATCGCCTCGGTTGACCGCGAGCTCGGCGCCCGCGGCCACGCCGCCTTCGTCATCCCGCCGGGGACGAAGGGATGCGAGCAGGGTGCCAAGGTGAAGAAGCACGGCCTGCGGGCCTCCCATACCGCCGACCTCCACCTCGACGAGTGCCGAGTTCCCGGCTCCTGCCTGCTGGGCGGCAAGGAGAAGCTCGACGAACGGCTGGCCCGCGTGCGCGAGGGCAAGAAGGGGAATTCGCAGGCGGCGATGCAGACCTTCGAGGCCAGCAGGCCGACGGTTGGCGCTCAGGCTCTGGGCATCGCCCGCGCCGCCTATGAGTACGCGCTGGGGTACGCCAAGGAGCGGCGCCAGTTCGGTCGGGCGATCGTCGAGAACCAATCGATCGCCTTCACCCTGGCCGACATGAAGCTTGAGATCGACGCTGCACGGCTGCTGGTCTGGCGCGCCGCCTGGATGGGCCGGTCGGGTCAGACGTTCGAGAATGCCGAGGGCTCGATGTCCAAGCTGAAGGCCGGCGAGGTCGCCGTCTGGGCGACCGAGCGGGCGATTCAGATCCTCGGCGGCAACGGCTACACGCGGGAGTACCCGGTCGAGCGGATGCACCGCGACGCCAAGATCTACACGATCTTCGAGGGCACCTCCGAGATTCAGCGCCTGGTTATCTCGCGCGCCATCTCAGGCGTCCACGTCAAATAGAAGCTGACGACGGGAGTCGCTGGGGCCGTCCTGCGGCTGGCACTCGCCGCCTTCACCCGCGCCGCTTGAGTCCATCGCGCCGCAGGCGCTTGGCAGCCTGGACTTCCTTTGCGTCCGTTCCCTTACGCTGCGGCCCCGGCGTCTCCAGGGTTGCCGGCAACCCCTCGAAACGGGGCTCGGAGAGGAAGGCGGCAAGACCCCGTCGTCCCATCTCGCCCTCGCCGATGTTGGCGTGTCGGTCGCGGCAGGAGCCGAGCGGGGCGGCGGCGTCGTTGACATGGACGCAGCCAAGACGCTCCAGGCCGACCTTCTCCTCGGCCTCGTCGAGCACCGCGGCGAGGTGCGCCTCGTCGGTGATGTCATAACCCTGGACAAAGAGATGGCAGGAGTCGAGGCAAAGGCCCAGGCGCTGGGCCCCGCCGGCCAGCTCGATCAGCTCGGCGGTCTGGTCGAAATCACGCCCCAGCAGCCCCTTGTGCCCGGCGGTCTGCTCCAGTAGCAGCGGGCACTCCTCGCTCTCGGCCAGCGCCGCGGCGATCACCTTCGCGGCCCTCTTCATCGAGGGGCCCAGCGGCTCGCCTTTCTGCGCGCCGGGATGCAGGACGACGCCGCGGGAGCCGATCGCCTCGCCGATCCGCAGCGCGTGGGTGAGCGAGGTCAGGGACTTTTGCCGCAGCTCCCTGTCCTTGGTGGCGCAATTGATCAGGTAGACGGCGTGGATCACCACCGCCTCCACCGGCGATCTGTCCATCGCCTCGCGAAAGGCGGCAAAGTCGTCGGGCCCGTACTTGGTCGGCCGCCACATCCGCGGGCTTTGGTGGAAGATCTGGATCGAGTTGCAGTCGCGCTCGACCCCGCGCTCGATCGCCGTGTGCAGCCCGCCAGCG
>Ga0307373_10002165_pt1 | contig 35736 bp, 28 predicted proteins | sample OX2MG_FD_202534 | JGI IMG/M metagenome (GOLD analysis project Ga0307373, IMG submission 202534) | Soil microbial communities from Risofladan, Vaasa, Finland - OX-2 | ecosystem: Environmental > Terrestrial > Soil > Coastal area > Acid sulfate soil | place: Finland: Risofladan, Vaasa | collected...
CCCGCCGGCCTGACCGGCCTGACCGGCCTGACCGACTAGCAGTCCCCGTTATCCAGGCTCTTGACGGGCCGTTTCGGGAAGATTAAGTTACATCATGAAATAAGTCTTGTATCAAGGCTGCAACCTCCCGACGCTGATCCCGCAGAACGGCGTGAACACCATGCAGGTCGCCGACGTCGACGGCGTCCGGCTCCAGGGCCTGCTGTTCGACGCCGGCACCGTCAACTCCGCGGCGCTCCTGACGGTCGGCACGGCCGGCTCGACGGTGAGCCACGCGAGCAACCCGATCTCCGTTCAGGACGTGTTCTTCCGGATCGGCGGCGACATCGCCGGCCAGGCCACGGCCAGCCTGGTAGTGAACGCCAACGACACCATCGTCGACGACATCTGGGCGTGGCGCGCCGACCACGGCAACTCCGGGACGGTCGGCTGGACGACCAATACCGCCGACAACGGCCTGACCGTCAACGGCAATAACGTCGAGGCGACCGGCCTGTTCGTCGAGCACTACCAGAAGACCGAGGTCGCCTGGAACGGCCAGAACGGAAAGATAATCTTCTTCCAGAACGAGATGCCCTACGACCCGCCGAACCAGGCGGCCTGGATGAACGGCAGCTCCAACGGTTATCCCGCGATCGCGGTGGCCAGCAACGTCACCTCGTTCGGCGGGTGGGGCCTGGGCAGCTACTGCTACTTCAACGTCAATCCGGCCGTCAGCTCAGCCAATGCGTTCCAGTCTCCCAATACCGCCGGGGTGGCCTGGCACGACCTGCTCACCGTCTCACTCGGCAACGTGGGGACGATCACCAACGTCGTTAACACGACCGGAGCCGTGACCCCGTCCAACACCACGCCCAGCAACGTGGTCAGTTACCCGTAGACCAGCCGCCGAAGATGTCGGCGGACCCGTTGCGCCCGGGTCCGCCGACCTAGGCGTCTCCGACCGCGGCGATGAGTTTCCGGCGTGGCGATCGTCAGAATGTCACAGGGCCGGGGGATCGTGGTCTCCAGGCAGCCAGGAGAGCGAGGAGAACGAGGAGAACGCAGATGAGCGGCGTACGGGTGCTGGTGGGGACGCGCAAGGGCGCGTTCATCCTGAGTTCGGATGGTCAGCGCGAGCGGTGGGACATCAGCGGGCCCCACTTCCCGGGCTGGGAGATCTACCACGTCAAGGGGTCGCCCGCGGACCCGGACCGGCTATACGCGTCGCAGTCCAGCGGCTGGTTCGGCCAGGTGATCCAGCGCTCCGATGACGGCGGTGCGACCTGGGAGCCGGTGGGTAACAAGTTCAGCTATGACGGCGTCCCCGGTACGCACCAGTGGTACGACGGCACGCCGCACCCCTGGGAGTTCGCCCGGGTCTGGCATCTCGAGCCGGCGCTGGAGGACCCGGACACGGTCTACGCGGGCGTGGAGGACGCCGGCCTGTTCCGGTCGACCGACGGCGGACGGCAGTGGCAGGAACTGCCCGGGCTGCGCCGTCATGACTCGGGACCGTCCTGGCAGCCGGGCGCCGGCGGGATGTGCCTGCACACGATCCTGCTGGATTCGTCCAGGCCCGGGCGCATGTTCGCGGCCATCTCGGCCGCGGGCGCGTTCCGCTCCGACGATGCGGGCGAAACCTGGCGGCCGGTGAACCACGGCCTGCGTTCCGAGGGTATTCCCGACCCCGCCGCCGAGGTCGGCCACTGCGTCCACCGGATCGCGATGCACCCGTCACGGCCAGACGTGCTGTACATGCAAAAGCACTGGGACGTCATGCGCAGCGACGACTCCGGCGAGTCGTGGCACGAGGTCAGCGGCGATCTGCCGTCCGACTTCGGCTTCCCGATCGACGTGCACGCGCACGAGCCGGACACCATCTACGTGGTGCCGATCACTAGCGACTCCCTGCATTTCCCGCCCGAGGGGAAGCTGCGCGTCTACCGCAGCCGGACCGGCGGAGACGAGTGGGAGCCGCTCACGAAGGGCCTGCCGCAGCGCGACTGCTACGTCAACGTGCTGCGCGACGCGATGGCCGTGGATTCCCTCGACTCCTGCGGTGTCTACTTCGGCACGACGGGCGGGCAGGTGTACGTGTCGGCCGACGCCGGGGACAGCTGGTCGACCATAGTCCGCGATCTTCCGGCCGTGCTGTCGGTCGAGGTTCAGACGCTGTCATGATCCGGGTGGTGCTGCCCGCGCATCTGCGGGCCCTCGCCCGCGTCGACGGCGAGGTGGAACTCAGCGTCGCCGGCCAGATCACCCAGCGTTCGGTACTCGACGCGCTGGAGGCCCGCTATCCGATGCTGCGCGGGACCGTCCGCGACCAGGACAACGGACGGCGCCGGGCTTTCGTGAGGTTCTTCGCCTGCGAGCGTGATTTGTCCCACGAGCAGCCAGACGCCCCGCTGCCCGACGCGGTGGTCGCGGGCACGGAGCCGTTCCTGATCGTGGGGGCGATGGCGGGCGGCTAGCGCGGACCGCAATCGAATGCGACAGCTCCGGGCCAAAGCATTCAGCAACTTGCGTGGCCGTTCCCGGTAAAGAAAAAGCGCGCCGCGCCGTACTTAGGCTGATAATCGGCATAAGTGTTGATGGTCGCCTAGGCTGGCGGCCCACCTTTCGCCGGACGGAGTGCTACTCATGGCTCAGCGCATGGAAGTCCAGTTCACTGACGACATCGATGGCGGCCCAGCGGATACCACTATCAGCTTTGCGGTAGATGGCACCGGCTACGAGATTGATCTCAGTGCCGCGCACGCGGAGGAGATTCGGCAGGCTGTCCAGCCATTCGTGACTGCCGCGCGCAAAGTCGGCGGCCGCCGGACTGGCAAGAGCGGACGGGCCGTCGGCCCGGACCCGTCGGCGGTTCGCGCGTGGGCCAGGACCGAGGGCATGAAGGTCTCCGATCGCGGCCGGGTACCCGCCGACCTGATCGTCAAGTACCGGGAGGCCCACGCTCACTGAGGTGGGCCGCCGGCTCATCGACCTCAGCGCGCCGCACTCAGCGCGCCGCACTCAGCAGCCGCCGGCCGGGCCCGGCTGGCCGGAGCCGACCGTCGGCTCGTCGACGATGCCGTACGTGCCGCCGCGCAGGACGGCGCCGAAATGGACGACATACCACCGGCCGCGCCAGGAGATGAGCGACGCGATCCCGATCGAGCGCAGCTCGCCGTACTCCCGGTAGACCAGCCGCGCCCCCCCGACATGCCAGTAGCCCACGGAGTTGGCGCACACACCGGGGTTAATCCAGGCGGCCTCGGCCGAGGGCACGATCACCCGCACTAGCGAGGTATGCCGGGCCTGGCGGCCCAGGAGGCGATGGGCGGCGGACACGTCGAGCCGGAAATCCTCGAACAATCGGTCATGCCAGTCAACGGAGGGGTCATAGATGGCCTTGACCTGCTTATAGGCGCTCAGCGGGAAGAATGCCTGGCTGGCGAGCCCGACTCTGCCCGTCGCCACGGCGGCCCACAGGTCCGTCATTTCCGCACGGAAGACGCGCGTGCGCGCACTCGGGAACTTCGTGGTCTGGTGCAGGTAGCCAGGCGGCGCCGGCACCGAGATCACGCTCGGCCAGGCGCTCGGCGTCGGCGAGGGGCTGCGGACCGGCGTGGCGGTGGGGGCGGGGGTGACCGGCTGGCTCGTGGTCCGGTGCGGGCGGGCCGACGGCGCGGCCTGGGCGCCGGCCGAGCCCGCGCAGCCGGCGGCGAGCATGCTCACGGCGGCGAACATGAGCCCGGCGAGGCTCGCCGCTGCGCGCCGATGGCCCGAGCAGCCGCGGCGGCTCGAGTCAGCAGCCATTCCCATCGCCTCCTTATGCCCGCGCCAGGTAACGAGGACGCGGGTCACGGTCGTGTGCTGGGTGGACGAGCGGTCGGCGGCCTACGCTAGGCCAGGGGCCAATCGCGCACCTGGACTGGAGTAACCTGCCGTGACTATCGTGCCGGAACTGGCAGGGCTGCTATAGCGGGCGGACTGGAGACAACTGAACCTGTCCGGCCGGGTCACCCGGCGCCGAGATCGCGCGGTCGAGCAGCAATTGTGTCACGATGCCGGTTCGACCTGCACCGGATGCCGCGGCGAACGCCCGGCGACACCGAGGCGGCCATGCCGACCGACACCCGCGGCGGGAATGCCGCTGGCCGGGGCGGCATTGATCCGAAGATGGATGCCAATCAGGAGTCGCTGCCGCTGGCGGTGCTGGATTTCGTCGGGATCGAGTACGGCGAGGATGCCGCGGCGTCCGTGGCCGGCGCGGTGGGCATCGCCCGGGCTGTGGAGGCGGCCGGCTACCGGCGTTACTGGGTCTCCGAGCATCACAACATGACCAGCCTGGCCTGCAGCGCCCCCGAACTGCTGACGGCGCACGTCGGCGCGCATACCTCGCGAATCCGGGTCGGCGCCGCGGGGATCATGCTGCCCAACCACGCGCCGTTCAAGGTCGCCGAGACGTTCCGGACGCTGCTGGCCATGTATCCCGGTCGCATCGATCTCGCGCTCGGCCGGGCGCCGGGCACTGACCCGCTGACCGCCCACGTCCTGCGCCGGGGGATGGTGGCCGACCCGGCCGCCGAGTTCCCCGGGCAGGTCGGCGAGCTGCTGGCGTTTCTCGGCGACGGGTTCCCGGCTGGTCACCCCTACGCGCAGCTGGTGGCCGCGCCGCTGGTGGCGGAGCAGCCCGAGCTGTTCGTGCTGGGATCGAGCCCCTACGGCCCGCGCTTCGCCGCGGTCAACGGCATGAGTGCCGTGTTCGCCCACCACATGAGCCCCGACCTCGCGTTCGAGGCACTGCGCGGGTACCGCCGCGAGTTCACGCCGCGTTCGGGGGGCGGGTCGCCGTACTCGGCGATGTCGGTGCTGGCCTTCGCTAGCGACGACGATGCGGCGGTCCTCGACTTCGAGGCGGCGTGGACGCTGACCATCCAGAACATCCGCCGCGGGATACGCGAGCCGCTGCGGCCCGAGCAGGTCCGCGAGTTCGCCCGCTCGGAGCAGTTCCGCGCCGGCCGCAACGACGACGGCCGGATGGTGACCGGCGAGCCTAAGGCCGTCGCTGAGCGACTGCTGGAGATGAAGCAACTCGCCCAGGCCGACGAGATCGTGGTCGTCACTCCGAGCCTGGACCGGGCGCGTCGCGCGGCCAGCTACGCGGCGCTGGCCGACGCCTGGCGCCACGCGGCCTGAGCCGCTGCCGGGCTCGCTGCCGGGCTCGCTGCTCAGCGAAGGAGGTGCGGAGGGTGCGGAGAGTGCGGATGGTGCGGGGTGGTTTACGGGCCCGGCGGCGGGAGGATCTGGCGCGGCGGCCTGGGGGCGGGCCCGCGTGGCTGCCACTCCCGCGGGTAGCCCCAGGAGACCTCCTCGAAGCGCACGTTGTCCTCCCAGGTCGTCCGGGGGATGTGCAGGTGGCCGTAGACCACCGCCGCGGCGTTGAACCGGATGTGCCAGTCGGCCGTCGCCGAGGTGCCGCACCACTGCGCGAACTCCGGGTACCACAGGACCCGCGTGGGCTGGCGGGTGAGCGGAAAGTGGTTCATCAAGATCGTCGGCAGGCTCGGGTCCCGGGCGGCCAGGCGGCGCTCGGTCGCCGCGAGCCGGGCCTGGCACCATGCCTCCCGGCTCGGGTACGGATCAGGATGCAGCAGGCTCTCGTCGCCGCACATCACGCCGGCCGCCCGCGCCAGCGCCAGCCCGTCCGCCTTGGTCTGCGCGCCCTCGGGCCGGAACGTGTAGTCGTACAGCAAGAACAGCGGCGCGATCGTGGCCGGCCCGCCGGCCCCCTCCCACACCGGGTAGGGATCCTCCGGGGTGAGCACGCCCAGGCTCCGGCATAGTTCCACCAGGTGCAGGTAACGCGGCTCGCCGCGCAGCCCCGACGGATCCCGCGGGTGCGTCCACAACTCGTGGTTACCAGGTACCCAGACGACCGTCGCGAATCGCCCGGCCAGCGTCCGCAGCGCCCACTCGATGTGGCTGGTGATCTCGCCGACGTCGCCTGCCACCAGCAGCCAGTCGGCGGGCGATTCCGGCCGCAGGGCGGCGACCAGATCCCGGTTCTCCCGGTAGCCCACGTGCAGGTCGCTGACCGCGAGCAGTCTGGGTGCCAGGGCTTGCATGGCCTCGATAGTAAGTTACCGGCGGCTAGTGGGTGATCCGGCGGGCGGTCAGGGTCTGCCCCGCGGATCTGAGCCGGTCAGCGAGCGCGGCGCCCATCGCCGTCGCGGGCGTGAGGACGCCGGCGCGGTCGGGCAGGCGGTCCTGGTCCAGCGCGAGGCACAGCGCGCTCTCGCCGAACATCACCGCCGTGGCCGCATAGCCCGGGTCGCCCTGGGCCTCGACCTTGGCGAGGTACGCCGCGCCGGCCGAGGTGCGCCCGTGGATCTCCATCCGGAACAAGCCCGCGGCGCGCGTCTTCGCGCCGGGACCCTCGCCCGGGCCGGGCAGGAACTGGCCGAGCACCGCCCTGGATGGCCGGAACGCGAGCCCGCCCGCCAGCGCCTTCAGCGCGGCGCTGACCGCGGCCGCCCGGGTCGGCGCGGCCGGGCCGGCCCCGAAGCCGGTGACCTCCCGGTAGCGGAACTCGCGGCCATACGCCCAGCCCTGCAGGGCGTTGCTGCGGCGCACCACGCGGGAGTTGAGGCCGGCCATGAGGAAGGGGCCGGACCAGATACCCAGGTCACGGTCGTAGCTGACCCACTGTTGGTCAGGCTCGTCGCCGAGGTCGGGCTCGGCGCTCCGGTCCGGGCTGAGCGCGTACGGATCCTGCGTCAGCCTGCGCAGCCCGGCGCTGGCCCGCACCTCGTCCCACTGCCCCATACCCGAAGCCAGCGTCCCGCCGCTGACCCCGCCCTTCAGCGCGGTCACGACCAGCGTCGTGTCCAGCAGGTCACCCGCGTCACCCGCGTCACCCGCGTAACCCGCGTAACCCGCGTAACCCGCGTAACCGGCCTCATCGGCGCGGGCCGCGTGGTGCAGCGCGAGCACGCCGAGGTCGGACGGAACGGAGTCGAACCCGCAGCAGTGCACGATGCGCGCGCCCGTGCCCGCGGCCAGATCGTGGCAGCGGTCGATGCTCTCCCGGATGAACAGCACCTCGCCGGACAGATCCGCGTAGCTGGTGCCCGCGCGGGCGCAGGCCTCGACGAGCGTCAGCCCGTGACGGCGGTAGGGCCCCACGGTGGTCGCCACCACGCGGGCCGACCGCGCGAGCATCGCCATGGACTGCGGATCCGCCGAATCGGCGACCAGCAGCGGCCAGTCCGCGGCGGCCGGGCCGAGCCCGGCCGCCAGCTCCGCCAGTCGCTGCTCGGACCGCCCGGCCAGCCCGATGCGGACGCCGTCCGGCGCGTGACCGGCCAGGTAGCCGGCGACCAGGCGCCCGACGAAGCCGGTGGCGCCGAACACCGCGATGTCCAGGTCAGGGTCCGCGCTCACTGCGCTCACCAGCCCACCCTAGAGACACCGGTCGACCTCACCCCATTACTGCGTGAACTGGGGCGGCTGGGGTTGATGTTATCGATTGGTAACACTCCTGACATCAATTCGCATAAGGGATACGGAGAGGATGTGGGCTCCATCACTAGCGGCGGGGAGCACATCCGATGGCTGAGACCCTGGATACGCTGACCGTAGCGGCCACGACCGAGAGCCAGAAGCTGCAGCGCCACTTCGGCCGCTTCGACATCCTCTTCTTCCTGATCTGCACCATCGTCGGCGTGGACACGATCGCCACGGTGGCCCAGGGCGGCGGGCAGGCCTTCACGTGGATGATGATCTTCGCGGTGGTGTTCTTCGTCCCGCAGGCCCTGCTCTTCGCGGAGCTCGGCGCGGCCTTTCCGCAGGAAGGCGGCCCGTACCTGTGGACGCGCCTGGCCTTCGGGCACCTGGCCGGCGCGATCAACAACTTCCTCTACTGGATCACTAACCCGGTGTGGATCGGCGGGTCGCTGACCATCTCCTGCATCGGCGCCGTCGAGGTCTTCTTCAACCATGGCGCTAACCTGCCGACCCCGGTCTGGTACATCGTCGCGCTGGCGTTCGTCTGGATCTCGATCGTCGCGGCCATCATGTCGTTCAGCGCCGGCAAGTGGCTGCCCACGGCCGGGGCCTTCGCCCGCTTCGTCCTGCTCGGGGTCTTCACCATCTCCGTGGTCATCTACGCCATCAAGCACGGCGCCCACGGCCTGGGCGCCAGCGGGTACACGCCCTCGGAGAGCGGCTTCGTCCTGCTGGTGGGCGTCCTGCTGTTCAATTTCGTCGGCTTCGAGCTGCCCAGCAGCGCCGGGCAGGAGATGATCAACCCGCAGCGCGACGTGCCGTTCGCCATCGCCCGCTCGGCCGTGGGCAGCTTCGTGCTGTACGCGCTGCCCGTCATCGGCATCCTGGTCGTGCTGCCGTCGGCGGCCATCACCAACTTCAGCGGATTCATCAGCGCCATTCAGACCGTGTTCACCGTCTACGGCGGCCACGTCACCGCCGCCGGCACCGCGACGCTCAGCGGCGCCGGGCTCGTCCTGGGCGACGCCTCCGCCATCTTGTTCATCCTCTGCCTGCTGACGTCGGGCGCGACGTGGATCATGGGCTCGGACCGGGCGCTCGCCGTGTCCTGCTACGACGGCTCCGGTCCCCGGGCGCTCGGGGTCATCAACGCCCGGTACGGCACGCCGGTGCGGGTCAACATCTTCAGCGGGATCGTGGCGACGATCGTCGTCGTCCTGGCTCAGCAGATCACCAGCGGCGACGCCGCGAAGTACTTCAACGCCGTGCTCGGCGTGACCATCTCCACCACGCTGATCAGCTACCTGCTCATCTATCCCGCGCTGTGGAAGCTGCGGCGCAGCCACCCGGACACCCCGCGCCCCTTCCGGATGCCGGCCCACAAGACCCTGACGGTCCTCCTGATGGTCCTCGTGGCCATTGCCACCGTCCAGCTCATCGCCCCGGGCCTGGGCAGCTCGTGGTTCGGCAGTAACTTCATCCCCGAGGACTGGACCTTCGCCCAGCGCTACACCTACCTGTGGACCGAGCTCATCCCGGTCCTGGCCTTCATCTGCATCGGGACGGCGTTCTGGTGGATGGGCCGCCGTACCAGGGCCCAGGTCGTCGAGGCCGCGCCGGTCATCACCCCGGAGTCGTAACCCGCCGCATAACGGGCGCCACGGGGCCGGTGCTACTGGCCGAGCAGCCAGCGTCCGGGCTCGATGAGCCTGCGGGCCGCTTCCGGGCCCCATGAGCCGGGCGCGTAGGGGGCCACCGGAGGCGGGTCCGACAGGACCGGCTCGGCCACTTCCCACACCGCGGCCAGCCCGTCCGGCCGGGTGAACAGCGAGCGGTCGCCGATGAGCACGTCGTGGATCAGCCGGACGTAGGGGGGCAGGGGATTGGCGCCCCGCAGGCTGGACAGCGAGATCGCGGTGTGCGCGATGTCGACGTCCAGCGCCGGGCCCGGCTTCTTGGCCACCAGCGACAGGTCGATCTCGCCGTTGCCCGCCAGGGAGAACGACAGCACGTTCGCATGGGGCGGCAACTGCCCGGCCAGCGGCCCGGCCGGCTCGCGCAGGATCAGGCTGACCCGCTGCTCCGTGGCGGCCAGTCGCTTGCCCGTGCGCAGGTAGAACGGCACCCCGCGCCAGCGGTCGTTGTCGATCCAGAGGCGGGCCGCGACGAACGTGTCCCGGTCGGACTGGGCCGCCACGCCGGGCACGTCCCGGTAGCCGTCGAACTGCCCCAGCACCACCTCGCTGCGATCAAGCGGCCGGAAGCAGCCGATGACCTTCTCCCGCGCGGCTTGCAGGTCGAGGGCGTGCAGGCTGGCCGGCGGCTCCATGGCGACCTCGGCGGCCACCTGGAACAGGTGCGTGACGAGCATGTCCAGCACCGCGCCGGTGGCGTCGTAGAACACCGACCGGTCGGTGACGCCGAGCTTCTCGGGCACGTCGATCTGCACGGACTCGACGTGCTCGCGAGACCACATCGCCGAGAACAGCCCGTTGGCGAAGCGCAGCAGGTGCAGGTCCTGCGTCGCCTCCTTGCCCAGGAAATGGTCGATCCGGTACACCTGCTGCTCGTCCAGGACCGAGTGAACCACCCGGTCGAGGGCGCGGAAGGCCTGCGGCGAGGTGCCGAACGGCTTCTCGTAGACGACCCGGGCGCTCTTGGCCAGCCCGTGCTGGCCAAGAGCCTTGGTCAGCTCGGTAAAGGCGACCGGGGGTACCGCGAGGTAGTGGACCAGCTGCGGGTCGCCGCCGAGCGAGGCGCGCGTCGTGGCCAGCACGTCCAGCAGGCTGCCCGGGTCATTGCTGTCGAAGCCGCCGCCGGCGAAGAACACGCGCTCGGCGAACGACGCCCACGGGCCCTGGTCCGGGTGCGGGCCGAATTCGGTCAGCACGTCATGAATGTGCGCGCGGAAGTCCTCGTGCGCGACGTCGCCGCGGCCATTGCCGACCAGCAGCCAGTGCCGGGGCAGCAGCCCTTCGATAGCCAGCCGGTAGAACGCCGGCAGCACCATGCGCTTGGCCAGGTCACCGGTTCCGCCGTAGAGGACGAAGATCGTCGGACTCGGGCCGGGGCCGGACGTACGGGGATGTTGAGCGGTCGCCATGAGGTCCAACCTACTCAGTGGACCACGGCTCCTGCGCCGCAGGACTTAAGGCCCTGCCGGGCCGGTCGGCCAGCGAGCACGATCGACAGTGGATCTCTACAGAAGGCAGGAGAACGCCATGCGGGCGCTTGTCTGTCACGGCCCGGGCCAGAAGGCATGGGAAGAAGTACCGAAGCCAGGCTTGGCCATCGACCCGGCCCTGGCCGATGGGCTGGGCGCCGACGTGTTCGGCCGCGCGGCAGATACCGGCGCCCTGAAGGTGATCCTGAGCCGGTGACAGCCGACTCGCGAGGGGACCTCACGGCGCTGCCGGACCTGCTCCACTCCCACGCCGGGTCCGGGCCCGTCCGGGAGCGCCGTCCCCGCTACGTGGACCTGCTGCCGCCGTGCAATGCGGGCTGCCCCGCCGGAGAGAACATCCAGGCCTGGCTGGCGCACGCCGAGGTCGGCCACTATGAGCAGGCGTGGCGTCAGCTGGTCGCGGACAATCCGCTGGCGGCCATCCACGGGCGGGTGTGCTACCACCCGTGTGAGAGCGCCTGCAACCGGGCCAGCCTGGATAGCGCGGTCTCGATCCACGCGGTGGAGCGGTTCCTGGGTGACCTCGCGTGTGAGCGGGGCTGGACGTTCGACCCCCCGCCGGCCCGCAGCGGCAAGCGGGTGCTGGTCATCGGCGCGGGGCCCAGCGGGCTGTCCGCCGCCTACCACCTGGCCCGGCTCGGCCATGAGGTCGAGGTCCGGGACGCGGGGGACCAGCCGGGCGGGATGATGCGCTACGGGATCCCCGCCTACCGGCTGCCGCGCGACGTCCTGGACATCGAGCTAGCGCGGATCGCGGACCTGGGCGTCCGGTTCACCCCGCGGCACCGCGTCGAGGACCTGGCCGCCGAGCGCCGCGACGGCGGCTTCGATGCGGCGTTCGTCGCCGTGGGCGCCCACTTGTCCAAGCGGGTCGACATTCCGGCCAAGGACGCGGGCCGGATCGTGGACGCCGTGTCGTTCCTGCGCAGTGTCGCCTCGGGCGACAGGCCGGCCATCGGCCGCCGGGTGGCGATCTACGGCGGCGGCAACACCGCCATGGACGCCGCGCGGGTGGCTCGGCGGCTGGGCGCCGACGACGCGGTCATCGTCTACCGCCGCACCCGGGCGCAGATGCCGGCCCGCGAGGAGGAGGCCGCGGACGCCGAGCGGGAGGGCGTGCGGATCAACTGGCTGCGCACGATTACCGCCTTCGACGGGCCGCAGCTGACGGTCGAGGCCATGGAGCTGGACTCCGCCGGCATCCCGCGGCCGACGGGGCAGCTCGAGACGCTCGCCGCCGACACGGTGATCCTGGCCCTCGGCCAGCAGACCGACACCGGCTTCCTGCACCAGATGCCGGAGGTGGAGTTCGGCCGCGATGGCACCGTCCAGGTGTCGCCGTCCATGATGACCGGCTGCCCCGGCGTCTTCGCCGGCGGGGACATGGTGCCGGCCGAGCGGACGGTGACCGTCGGCGTGGGGCACGGCAAGAAGGCCGCCCGGCACATCGACGCCTGGCTGCGCGGCTCGCCACCCGACGGTGCTGCCCTCCACGGTGCTGCTCACCAGGGGGCGCCAGCCAAGCACGACATCGTCACCTTCGACATGCTCAACCTCTGGTACTTCGGCGACGCTGCCCGCCGCCAGCAAAGCGAGGCGCAGCCGCGGCAGCGCGTCGCGGGCTTCGACGAGGTGATCGGCGGCCTGTCCGAGCAGGAGGCGGTCTACGAGGCGCGACGGTGCCTGTCGTGCGGCAACTGCTGCGAGTGCGACGGCTGCCTCGGGGCCTGCCCGGAGGACGCGGTGATCAAGCTGGGCGCCGGGCACCGTTACGAGTTCGACTATGACCGCTGCACCGGCTGCGGGGCGTGCTTCGAGCAGTGCCCGGTGCACTCCATCGAGATGGTTTCGGAGCCCGAATGACGCGCGTGACCATCGACGGCAACGAGGCGGCGGCATCGGTCGCCTACCGGCTCAGCGAGGTCTGCTGCATCTACCCGATCACCCCGTCCTCGCCGATGGCCGAGCTGGCCGACGAGTGGTCCAGCCAGGGGCGGCCCAACCTGTGGGGCGGCGTGCCGGCCGTGGTAGAGATGCAGAGCGAGGGCGGCGCGGCCGGGGCGCTGCACGGCGCGCTGCAGGGCGGGGCGCTGGCCACGACGTTCACCGCCTCGCAGGGCCTGCTGCTGATGATCCCGAACATGTACAAGATCGCCGGGGAGCTGACCCCGGCCGTCCTGCACGTGGCGGCCCGGGCCCTGGCCGCGCAGGGGCTGTCGATCTTCGGCGACCACTCGGACGTGATGGCGGTCCGGCAGACCGGCTTCGCGCTGCTGGCCTCGGCGTCCGTGCAGGAGGCGCACGATCTCGCCCTCGTCGCGCAGGCCGCGACGCTGGCGACCAGGGTGCCGTTCGTGCACTTCTTCGACGGCTTCCGCACCTCGCACGAGCTGAACACGATCGAGCTGCTGTCCGATGACGACCTGCGCGCCCTGGTTCCCGCGGAGCTCGTCCGAGCGCACCGCGCGCGGGCGCTGACCCCGGAGCGGCCGGTCATCCGCGGCACCGCGCAGAACCCGGACGTGTACTTCCAGGGGCGGGAGACGGTGAATCCGTACTACGCCGCCGTCCCGGACGCCGTGCAGGACGCGATGACCAGCCTCGCGCGGCGCGTCGGCCGCGAGTATCACCTCGTCGACTACAGCGGCCACCCCGACGCCGACCGGGTCGTGGTGGTGATGGGCTCGGCCGCGCAGACCGTCCGGGAGACCGTGACCCACCTGTGCGCGCGCGGCGAGCGGGTCGGCGTGGCGCAGCTGCGCCTGTACCGGCCCTTCCCGGTCCGGGCGCTGCTGGACGCGCTGCCCGCCAGCGTCCGCCGGGTCGCCGTGCTGGACCGGACCAAGGAGCCCGGCTCGAGCGGGGAGCCGCTGTTCCTGGACGTGGTCGCCGCGCTGGCGCAGGCGCACACCGACGGCGAGCGTCCGGTCATGCCGGTGGTCACCGGTGGCCGCTATGGCCTGGGATCGAAGGAATTCACCCCCGGCATGGTCGCCGGGGTGTTCGCCGAGCTGGCCCGCGAGCGGCCGCGGCCCCGGTTCACCATCGGCATCACCGATGACCTGTCGGGCACGAGCCTGCCCTATGATCCGTCGCTGGATATCGAGCCGCCCGGCACGGTCCGCGCGGTCTTCTTCGGCCTCGGCTCGGACGGGACCGTCGGGGCGAACAAGAACACCATCAAGATCCTCGGCTCGCAGGAGAACCTGCACGCCCAGGGTTACTTCGTCTACGACTCGAAGAAGTCGGGCTCGCAGACGGTGTCGCATCTGCGCTTCGGGACCGAGCCGATCCATGCCCCTTATCTCATCCAGCAGGCCAGCTTCGTCGGCTGCCATCATTTCGGCCTGCTGGACCGCGTCGACGTGCTGGGCCGGGCCGCGCCCGGCGCCACGCTGCTGCTGGACTGCTCGCGGTCGCCCGCTGAGGTCTGGGACGCGCTGCCGCGCCCCGTTCAGGAGAAGATCCTCGCCAAGCAGGTGAACGTCTACGCCATCGACGCCGGGCGGATCGCCCGCGAGGTCGGGCTGGCCGGGCGGACCAACACCATCCTGCAGACCTGTTTCTTCGCCATCTCCGGGGTGCTCCCGCGCGAGCGGGCCATCATCAGCATCAAGGCCTCGATCACCAAGTCCTACGGCCGCCGCGGCGCCGAGGTGGTCGCCAGGAACCAGGCGGCGGTCGACCGCGCCCTGGCGGCCCTGCACCAGATCAAGGTCCCCGGCCAGGTGACGTCGGCCCGCGAGCTGCCGCTGGTGGTGCCGGCGCACGCACCGGAGTTCGTCCAGCGGGTCACCGCCGAGATGATGGCCGGCCGCGGCGACGACCTGCCGGTCAGCGCGCTGCCGGCCGACGGCACCTACCCGAGCGGCACCGCCGCCTACGAGAAGCGCAACATCTCCGACCTGGTCGCGCTGTGGGACCCCGACCTGTGCATCCAGTGCGGCAACTGCAGCTTCGTCTGCCCGCACGCCGTGATCAGGTCCACCTACTACGACGACGCCCTGCTGGCCGGCGCGCCGGCGGAGTTCCGGTCCGCGCCGCTGGATGCCCGCGGCCTGCCCGACGCCCGCTTCACGCTCCAGGTCTACGTGGAGGACTGCACCGGCTGCGGGCTGTGCGTCGAGGCCTGCCCCGTCGCGGCGCCCGGCGACCAGGAGCACAAGGCGATCAACCTCGCGGACCGCGAGCCGCTGCTGGCCGCCGACCGGGACAACATCGCCTTCTTCGAGACGCTGCCGCCCGCCGACCGGGCCCGGGTGGACTTCGGTACCGTACGCGGCACGCAGTTCCTGCAGCCGCTGTTCGAGTTCTCTGGGGCCTGCGCCGGCTGCGGCGAGACGCCCTACCTCAAGGTCCTGTCGCAGCTGTTCGGGGACCGGCTGATGGTCGCCAACGCGACCGGCTGCTCGTCGATCTACGGCGGGAACCTGCCCACCACGCCCTGGACGACCGACGCCAACGGCCGCGGGCCGGCCTGGTCTAACTCGCTGTTCGAGGACAACGCCGAGTTCGGCCTCGGCTTCCGGCTCGCCGCCGACCGGCACACCGACCTGGCCCGCAAGCGGCTCGCCGAGCTCAGGGACGCGGTCGGCGCCGAGCTCGCCGACGCCATCCTGGGCGCGCCGCAGCTGCGCGAGTCCGAGCTGGCCAGCCAGCGCGAGCGGGTGGCGGAGCTGATGGCGCGCCTGCGCGAGCTGGACGGACCGCTGGCCGCCGACCTGAGCAGCGTCGTGGATCACCTGGTCCGGCGCAGCGTGTGGATCGTCGGCGGGGACGGCTGGGCCTACGACATCGGCTCCGGGGGCCTGGACCACGTGCTGGCCAGCGGCCGCAACGTGAACGTGCTGGTGCTCGACACCGAGGTCTACTCCAACACCGGCGGGCAGTCGTCCAAGGCGACGCCGCTCGGCGCCGTGGCCAAGTTCGCCGCGGCCGGGAAGACGGTGCCGAAAAAGGACATCGCCCTGCAGGCGATCGCCTACGGCTACGTGTACGTCGCCAGGGTCGCGATGGGCGCCGATCCGCAGCAGACGCTGCGCGCCTTCCGCGAGGCCGAGGCCTACGACGGACCCTCCCTGGTCATCGCCTACAGTCACTGCATCGCGCACGGCATCGAGATGCGGACCGGGCTCGACCAGCAGTACCGGGCCGTGGCCAGCGGATACTGGCCGCTGATCCGCTATGACCCGATGATGCGCGCGGCCGGCGGTAACCCGTTCCTGCTCGACTCGCCGCGGCCGCGCATCCGACTGACCGACTACACCCAGCGCGAGCTGCGCTACCGGACCCTCACCCACACCGATCCGGCCGAGGCCGAGCGGTTGGGCGCCCTGGCCCAGCAGGCGGTCGATCAGCGCTGGGACACCTACGAGGAGATGGCCACTCGCGGCGCCCGGCGGTTCCCGGCCGACGCGCGGAAGGATCGTTAATGGATCTCTCGACCCGTTACCTGGGCCTGCAACTGCGCAATCCGCTCGTGGCCTCCGCGTCCCCGCTGTCCAAGACGGTCGACGGCATCGCGCGGCTGGCCGACGCGGGCGTCGGCGCGGTCGTCCTGTACTCCCTGTTCGAGGAGCAGGTGCGCGCGGAGGCGGCCCGGAACGCGCGGCTGGCCGATGCCGGGGCCGACAGCTTCCCCGAGGCACTGTCGTACTTCCCCGCGGAGGTCGAGGCCGACCCGGGGCCCCGCACCTACCTGAGCCTGCTGGAGCGGGGCGCGGCCGCCGTGGACGTCCCGCTCATCGGCAGCCTGAACGGCGTCACCCCCGGCGGGTGGACCGGCTACGCGCGGGCCATGCAGGACGCGGGCGCGGCGGCGATCGAGCTGAACATCTACTACGTTCCCGGCGATCCGAATATCCCCGGCCGCGACGTCGAGCAGCGGTACGTCGACGTGCTCAGCCGGGTCAAGGCCGAGGTGACCGTGCCGGTGGCGGTCAAGCTGAGCCCGCATTTCAGCTCGACTGGCGAGATGGCCCAGCGGCTGGACCGGGCCGGAGCCGACGGGCTGGTCCTGTTCAACCGGTTCCTGCAGCCCGACATCGACCCGGAGACCATATCGGTGGTGCCGGGCGTGAGCCTGTCGCACCCAGCCGAGGCCCGGCTGCCGCGGACCTGGATCGCCATCTTGCGCCAGCGGGTGCGCGCTGCCCTGGCCGCCACCACGGGCGTGGCCGACGCGGCCGACGTGGCCAGTTACCTGCTGGCGGGCGCGGACGTCGTCATGACGGCGTCGGCGCTGCTGCGCCATGGCCCGCGGCACGCCGGCGTGCTGCTGGACGGGCTGTCGGCCTGGCTGACCCGCAAGGGATTCAGCGGCGTGGACGACGTGCGCGGCCTGCTCAGCGTTCCCCTCGGCGCCGATGAGGAGGCCTACGAGCGGGCCGGCTATGTCGGCGCCCTGCGAGCCGCCAACAGCGGCTACGGCCCCTGGTAACGATCACCCCGCGATCACCCCGCGATCACCCCGCGATCACCCCGCGCGGGTGAGGCGCGCCCCGGGCCGCCAGGGAACACTCATGCAATGGCTGCTCAGGGGAAAGCAGGACAGGCCGTAGTGAGTGAGGACGCCGGCTACCTCAGTCTTGGGCAGCGGCAGGAAATCGGGCGGGAGGCCAGGACGAAGGTGCCGCCTGCCAGCCATGAGGGCTGGACTCCGGCGCATGGCCGGGAGCCGGTCGCGCTGCTGGAGGAGCAGGACAAGACCCGTGACCCCGACCTGGTGCCCGTCCGGCACGGCCGGATGGGAGTGTCGCCGCTCACGTTCTACCGGGGCACGGCCAAGATCATGGCGGCCGACCTGGAGTCGACGCCGCGCTCGGGACTCAGCGTTCAGCTCTGCGGTGACGCGCATCTGTCGAACTTCGGCCTGTTCGCATCGCCCGAGCGGACGCTCGTGTTCGATCTGAATGACTTTGACGAGACGCTGCCGGGACCGTTCGAGTACGACGTGCAGCGGATGGCCGCGAGCTTCACGATCGCCGCGCGCAACAACGGCTTCAGCCCGGCGCAGGCCCGGTCGGTGGCGGCGGACTCGGTCGCCGCGTACCGGACGGCGATGGCCGGCTTCGCGGGCATGCCCACCATGAATGTCTGGTACTCGCGGCTGTCCGAGAACGACCTCGCGAAGGGCATCAAGCAAGCGGCGGCCGACGTCGCGACGTCGAAGGGGAAGGCCCAGAAGGCGAAGAAGGCCGTGAAGAGGGCCAGGAAGATGCGCGCGAAGGCCCACGAGCGCGACAGCCTGCAGGCCCTGTCCAAGCTGGCCGAGGTGGCCGACGGCCAGTACCGGATCGTGAGCCAGCCGCCGATCGTGGTGCCCGCCCGGGACCTGGCCGACATGTACGGCATCCCCGCCGCCGGGCTGGAGCAGGTCATCAGCGACCAGTTCGCCCAGTACCTCGACACCCTCGAAGCCGATCGCCAGGACCTGCTCAAGCGCTTCAAGCTCGTCGACATGGCCCGCAAGGTGGTCGGGGTCGGCAGCGTCGGCACCCGCGCGTTCATCGCCCTGTTCCAGGGCCGCGACGAGAATGACCCGCTGTTCCTCCAGGTCAAGGAGGCGTCGGACTCGGTGCTGGAGGACCACCTGCCGCCCAGCGAATTCCGGAACCCGGGCGAGCGCGTCGTGCAGGGGCAGCGCAAGATGCAGGCGTCCAGCGATATCTTCCTGGGCTGGAGCACCGGGGCGCAGCCCGGGTACTACTACTACTGGCGCCAGCTCAGGGACATGAAGGGCTCGGTCGCCGTCGAGGCCATGCTGCCCGAGGGGATGTCCTTCTACGCCGGCATCTGCGGCTGGACGCTCGCGCGTGCCCATGCCCGCTCGGGCGATCCGGTCGCCCTCGCCGCCTACCTGGGCGACGGCCGGGAGTTCGATGACGCGATCGCCGATTTCTGCACCCGGTACGCCGACCAGAACGAGCTGGATTTCCAGGCGTTCACCGAGGCGATCCGCTCCGGCAGGCTGGAAGTCAGCGAGGAGACCTGACGGTGCGAGCCAGGTGAGCGGGCTCACCGCCCTGGCCGTCATATTCGTCGCCTACACGCTCGTCGCGTCCAGGCTCGACCGCTGGTGGATTACGGCGCCGATGGTGTTTGTCGCCGCCGGCGCGATCCTGGGCCCGGCCGGGCTGGGGATCGTCCCGTTCTCGCTCAGCAGCGAGACGATGCGCACCATCACGGAATTGACGCTGACCCTCCTGCTGTTCGCCGATGCCTCGACTGTCCGGCTGAGCGACGTCCGCGACGACGCGAGGATGCCGGGCCGGCTGCTGTTCATCGGCCTGCCGCTCACTGTCCTCGCGGGAACCTTGCTGGCTCACTACCTGCTGCCCGGGGTCGACTGGGCCCTGGCCGCCCTCGTAGCGACGATCCTCGCGCCCACCGACGCGGCCCTGGGCATGGCGGTCGTCACCAACCGCGCCGTGCCGGCCCGCATCCGCCGGGCCCTCAACGTGGAGAGCGGCCTCAATGACGGCATCGTCACGCCGGTCGTCACCCTGTTTGTCGCGGTGGCCGCCGCGCAGGAGGGGATCGGGGATCGCGCGTGGGGCCTGGAGGCCCTCAAGCAGATCGGGCTGGCGATCGTCGCGGCGATCGTCGTCGGGTACGGCGGCGGGAAACTGCTGGCACTGGCCCGGGACCGCGGCTGGACCGGGCAGGTGTCCCAGCAGATCGCCATCCTGGCGCTCGCGCTGCTCGCCTACGAGGGCTCGGTGGCGATCGGCGGGAACGGGTTCGTGGCGGCCTTCGCCGGGGGACTGCTGTTCGGCGCCGCGACCCGCGGGAGCCTGGCGACCCAGGGCGAGTTCACCGACACGGTCGGGCTGTCGGCCTCCTTCCTGGTGTGGTCGATCTTCGGCGCGCTGTTCGTGGGCGAGCTGTTCACCCGGGGTATCTCGGCCCGGCCCATCTTCTACGCGGCGGCGAGCCTCACGGTGATCAGGATGGTGCCGGTCGCGATCTCGCTGATCGGGCTGCGCCTGCGCGGCGCCACCCTGGCGTTCATGGGCTGGTTCGGCCCGCGCGGCCTGGCATCGGTGGTGTTCACGCTCATCGCCCTGGATGAATTCGAGCGCAGCGGTGCCGGCGCCACGCTGGTGGAGGTCGCGACCTGGACGATCCTGCTGTCGGTCGTCTTGCACGGCATCTCGGCCACGCCGCTGGCCGCCCGGTACGGGGCGTCGATGGCGAAGGCGGCCGACGTCCCCGAACTGGCCCCCGCCGATGAGCCCCGGATCCGGCTGCGCGCGATCACCGCGGTAACGGGCCTTCAAAGGCCGTGATCAGCCTCTCGCGCAGGTCGGGTTCGGCCAGGACCAGCACGTCGTCGCCGGGCCGCAGCCGGGTGTCGCCGGTGATGGGGACGAGCTGGCCGTCTCGGACGACGAAGCTGACCCAGGCGTCGCCGGGTAGGCCGGCCAGCTCGTCGATGGTGGCGCCGTCCGCGGGCGAGCCGGCCCTGATCGTGAGCTGGTGCACCCCGGTGGGCTCGTCCCGCAGCCGCACCCCGAGCGCCCAGGGTTCGGGCTCGATAGCCCGCATCTGCATCCGCAGCAGCCGGGCGGCCGCCGGGACCAGGCTGCCCTGCACGCCGACGGAGAACACGACGACCACCGCGATGATGCCGTACAGGCGCTGGGCAGCGGGGACATGGGCGGCCAGCAGGAAGGTGCCCAGCAGGATCGGGACGGCGCCCTTGAGCCCGGCGAACAGCACGAAGCCGCGCTCGTTGCGCTTCAGCCCGGCGGGGATCAGGCACAGTCCGACCAGGACGGGCCGGATGACCAGCGCGAGCACCACGCCGAGCACCAGGCCGGGGATCCACACGTCGGTGCGGGTGAGCACGGCTAGGTCGATGGTGAGGCCCAGGGTGACGAAGGCGACGATCTCGGCGAGGCTGGCGAGCGCCGAGTGAAACCGCTCGATCTCCCGCTTGTAGGGTGCGCGCCCGTCGCCCAGCACGATGCCGGCCACGAAGACCGCCAGGAACCCCGATCCGCGGGCGAGCGTGGCGATCGCGAACAGCAGCAGCGCGCTGGCCAGCGTCCGCAGCGGATACAGGCCCTCGCTGGGCAGCGGCACCCGGCGCATGAACCACAGCAGCGCGCCGCCGCCCGCGATGCCGACCGCCGCGCCGACGCCCATCTGCAGCAGGAAATCGGCACCGACCGCGGCGAACGCGCCCGCGCTGAGGGCGCCCGCGCTGATCAGGCTGGCCATCAGCGCGATGCCGACCGGATCGTTCGCCCCCGATTCGCCTTTCAGGATGATGCCGCTGCGGCCGGCTACCTCCCGCTGGCCGAGAACCGAGAACACCACGGCCGGGTCCGTCGGCGCCACCGCGGTGGCGACCAGCACGCCGACGTACCAGGCCAGCCCGAACGCGAGGTGCAGCAGCAGCGCCGCCGCGGCCACGGTCAGCAGCGTTCCCGCCAGGCCCACGATGGTGATGGGCCCAGCCGCGGAGCGGAACCGCGACCAGCCGATCTGCATCCCGCCGTCGAACAGGATGCAGACTAGGGCGATGGTGACCACCCGCTCCACCGCCTGCCGCGGCGGAGCGTGCAGGGCAGGAATGAGGTTGACCGCCAGGGCGGTGCCGACCAGGACCAGCACGGGCGAGGGGATCTTCACCCGTTCAGTCAGCCGGTTCGACAGTACCGCGACCAGCCCGACCGCGGCGGTCAGCAAGACAACGATGGCGAACGGCTGCGCGTCTGTCACAACGGTGCTCCTGGAGCCTGGGCGGTGCTGGCCTATCCGACTAGGTTGGAGAAAAGATGGTCGGCGCCGGCTAAGGGGACTGTGCCGGCTAAGGGGACACCGCGGTCCCGAGGGAGTAGGCGCCCGTGAACTTCGGGACGCCTTTCTGGTAGAAGACGTCGATCTGCGTGATGGTGAACCCCGCGGTCGTCAGCAGCTCGGCGATGGGCTGGGTGAAGCGGCACCCGCCGGCCAGCCGCTGCTCCAGCGGGTCGAGGCGGCGCTGCCAGCGGCGCACCGACTCGTCGGGGGCCAGTCCGTGCTCGACGAAGTGCAGGGCCGCGCCGGGCTTCAGGACGCGCCGGACCTCACGCAGCGCGGCAGCGGGGTCGGGGATGGTGCACAGCGTCCAGGTGGACAGCGCGGCGTCGTAGCTGGCGTCCGCGAAGGACAGCGACTGGCCGTCCAGGCCCGCCCGCTGCACCGGGATGCCGGCCGCCGCGATCCGCCGGCCCGCTAGTTTCCAGCCGAGGCCGGACGGCTCGACGGCGGCGACCCGGGTAACGGCCGGCGGGTAGAAGGGGACGTTGAGGCCCGAGCCGAAGCCGATCTCCACGACGTGCCCGGCCAGGCCTGCGCAGACCCGGCGCCGCAGCGTCGCGAACTGCCTGTTGTCGCAGGCGAGGTTGATGATCCGCGGCAGGACCCGCTCATCGTAGAAGTGCACGCTCCCATCATGCGCCGCCGGCCTTGTCGCGCCGGAGGCGGCGTCGCGCGGAAGGCCACGTCGCGCATGAAGGTGGCCACGTCAGCTCCGGTAGGGTCGGTGGCTGTGCGTTCCCACGTCGGGCCGCGGGCGCTGCTAGCTGCCCGGCCCCTGATGATCGTCGCGGCGCTGGTGCTCGGCGGCGCCGCGTGTAGCTCAGGAACTCCCGCCTCGTCGCCGTCAGCCTCTGCTCCGCCGTCCAGAAGTGCCCCGCCGTCCGGAAGTGCCCCGCCGTCCGGAAGTGCGCCGGCGGTGGCCGCCGCGCCCGCGCACACCGTGGTGGTGATACTGGAGAACCACTCCTACGGCCAGGTGATCGGCAGTCCGCAGGCGCCCTACATCAGCCGGCTGGCCAGCGTCGGTGCGCTGTTCACCGACTCCCGCGCGGTCACCCACCCCAGCCAGCCCAACTACCTGGCTCTCTTCTCCGGCAGCACGCAGGGAATCCCCGACGATAGCTGCCCGCACCGCTTCACCACCGGCAACCTCGCCGCGCAGCTGATCGCTGCGGGCCAGACCTTCGCCGGGTACTCCGAGGATCTGCCCGCCACCGGGTCGAGCGTGTGCGCCAGCGGTGACTACGTGCGCAAGCACGTGCCGTGGGCCGACTTCAGCAACGTGCCGGCCGCCGACAGCCGGCAGTTCTCGCGCTTCCCCGCCGCCGCCCCGTCCGCCGCGATGGCGGCCGGGGACTATGCGCGGCTGCCGACGGTGTCCTTCGTCATCCCGAACCTGTGCCATGACATGCACGACTGCCCGGTCGCCGCGGGCGACGCCTGGCTGCGGGCCAACCTAGGCGGCTACGCCGCGTGGGCGATGACGCACCACAGCCTGCTGATCGTGACCTGGGACGAGAACGACGACAGCCCTGGCAACCAGATCGCGACGATCTTCGCTGGCCAGATGGTCCGCCACGGCCGTTTCGCCCAGCCCATCACCCACTACAACGTCCTGCGCACCCTCGAGTCCCTCTACCGGCTGCCCCCCCTCGCCCACGCCAGCACCGCCCAGCCCGTCACCGGCATCTGGAACTGACGATTTCCTGAGTGGTTCGGATCCCCGGCCCAGGCTGGGACGCTGATGCCTCGTTTTCCTGCAGGGCCAGAACTAGTACAAACACGACCGAGTGCCGCCGGTGACCCGTGCCGTCCCGCATCGAGGTTAACGGCCGGCTTAGGGTGGGCGCCTGGGATAGGCAGCTCGCGCGCTGGCATAGCAATGGTCTAATTCTGGCAAACTCCTCGTGCGTCTGTCTGCAGCGTGCTCGGGGTGCTCAAGCACGGCAGCTCGCGTTCTCAGGAGGTCATCGGATGAGTTCCGCGGCCAGGACCGCGTCCGCCGGTTCGCCTGCGGCGGCGGCCGGCGGCGGCCGGCCGGCCGGGTCAGCGGATGCCGCCGGGCGGTTGCTCGGGCGGCTCACCGTGCTGCCCGCGCTCCTGATGCTGGCCTGGCTGCTGGCCGGGCTGCCGCTGCTGCTCCTGGGCCTGTTCACGCCGGTGCTCACGCTGGTGATCTCCGTGCCGCTGGCGGCCCTGCTCGTCGTGGTCGGCCTGCGCTGGATCCCGGGCCGGGCGCTGGGCCTGACGTCGGCGCGCAGGCCGGGAAGCGCGGCTACGTCCTGGTGGGCGGTGGCGGCCCTGGTCGCGGTGGCGGTGGCCTTCGGCGTCGACCAGATGATCTACCACTCCGAGCAGCTCATCGTGACGCGCGATCCGGCGTCCTACATCCAGTTCGGGAACTGGATCGCGCGCCACGGCTCACTTCCGATCCCGCAAGATGCCGCGGCGTTCGGCGGCGTCCAGGGCCTGCACTTCTATAGTTCCGCGTTCTACCGGGTCGGCGATGGCCTCGTCCCGCAGTTCATGGCGGGGCTGCCGATGATCCTCGCGGGCGGGTTCTGGGCCGGAGGCGTGGGCGCGGCGGTGGCGATGGCGCCGCTGCTGGGGGCCTGCGCAGTGCTCACCTTCGGCGGGCTGGTCGCCCGGCTCGTCGGCCCGCGGTGGGCTCCGCTGGGCGGCCTGGTCCTCGCGCTCGCCCTGCCCGAGCAGTTCACCAGCCGGTCAACCTATAGCGAGCCGGCGGCTCAGATCCTGTTCCTGGGCGGCCTGTGCCTGGTCATCGACTCCCTGGCCGCCGACGGGGTCAGGCCCAGGGTTACCGGGGTCACCGCGGCGCTGGGCGGCCTGGCCCTCGGCGTGACCCTGTTGGTGCGCATCGACGCGGCCAGCGACATGCTGCCGCTCATCCCCTACTGCGGGCTGCTGCTGGTGGGCCGGCGGCCGCAGGCGCTCCCGCTGCTCGCTGGCGCGGTAGCCGGCGCCAGTTACGGCGTCGTGGACGGCGTGGTCCTGTCCCGGCCGTACCTGGCCAGCATCAGCAGTTCGCTGATCCCCCTCATCCTGGCGGCGGTGACCGTGCTGGCGGCCACCGGCGTCGCCGTGGCGCTGTGGTGGCGCCGGGGCCTGCCGCAGGTGCGCGGGGCATGGCTGCCCAATGTCGTGACGGGGCTGGCCTTCGCCGTGATGACCGGGTTCTTCGTCCGCCCGTGGGTCCAGACCGTGCACGGCCGGCTGACCCCGCTGGACCTGCGGGTGATGGCCGCCTTCCAGCGGGCTGATCACCTGCCGGTCGACCCGTCACGCGTCTACTACGAGATCAGCCTGCGCTGGGTGTTCTGGTACATCGGCGTGCCGGCCGTGGTGCTCGGCACGCTCGGGGCCGCGCTGCTCGCGCGCCGGTGCCTGCGGGGCCGCGCGCCAGCGTGGACGCTGCCCCTGATGACCTTCGCCTGGATCATCGTGCTGACCTTGTACCGTCCGGCGATCACCCCGGACCAGCCCTGGGCAAGTCGCAGGCTCGTGCCCGCCGTCCTGCCGGGCTTCATCCTGCTGGCCAGCTGGGCATCGGCCTGGCTCCTGGACTGGCTCCGGCGGCGGGGCTGGCGCCGGGGAGCCGTCGGCGGCGTGGCCGCGTTCCTCGCAGCGGCCCTGGTACTGCCGGCCGCGAGCACCACGTTCGGACTGACGCACCGGGACGGCGGCCCGCTCGGCGTCGAGCCCGCCGCGGTCGGGCTCGCGGCCAAGGCCACCTACCGGGGCGAGATCGCGGCGGTCAACGGCCTGTGCGCGGCGATCCCGCGCAACGCATCGGTCGTCATTGTCAATGCCGGGACGGCTAACCGGCTCGCCCAGGTGGTCCGGGGGATGTGCGGCGTTCCGGTGGCGCGCCTCGGCCACCCGCCGCTCGCCGCGGAGGAGGTCGTGGCCAACGGCATCCGGCGGGCCGGCCGCAGGCCGGTGCTCCTGGCCAGCGGGCCAGAGCAGCTCATCCGCTTCGGCGGCCCCATGAGGCAGGTCATGGACCTGCGCAGCACTGGGGATGAGCACCCCCTGACGACTCCTCCGATGAACACTCGGAAAATCAGGTTCAACGTCTGGATGTCCGAGCCGCCCCGCTGATACCGCGTCGGCCTGGACCCGGCGAGATGGGATCGTACTCGGGCGCCAAGCCGGGTACGGGGGGATCCAGCCGCGTGACTACCGGCCGTGTGGCCGGGTATCGGCGGGTAAGCTGGCGAGGTGTTCTTTGATGTCAGCGCGGACGCTTACCTGCGGTTCATGGGGAAATACTCCGAGCCGCTGGCAGCGCTGTTCGCTGAGCAGGCCGGAGTTGCCCGCGGGCAACGGGCGCTGGATGTCGGCTGCGGTCCTGGCGCGCTGGCAGCCGAGCTGGTCAGGCGACTCGGGGCGGATGCGGTCTGCGCGGTGGAGCCGTCGAAGTCGTTCGCTGCCGCGGCGCGGGAGCGCCTGCCCGAGGTCGATGTCAGGCTGTCAGCCGCTGAGCACCTGCCCTTTCCCGCCGGCGCCTTTGATGTCGTCCTGGCGCAGCTGGTCGTTCATTTCATGGCTGATCCGGTGGCGGGCCTGCGCGAGATGGGCCGGGTCACCCGTCCCGGCGGTACCGTCGCGGCATGCGTCTGGGATCACGCGGGCGATCGCGGCCCCCTGGCCTTGTTCTGGCGGGCGGCGCGCGAGCTCGATCCCTCGGCAGACGGGGAGTCAGGGCTGGCCGGCGTCGGGGAAGGCGATCTGGCCAGGCTCCTCGGGCAGGCCGGCCTCGGCCGGGCGTGGGCCGTGCCCCTGACCGTCCGCGTGCGGCACGACTCATTCGAGCAGTGGTGGGAGCCGTTCACGCTCGGAGTCGGCCCGGCCGGTGCGTACGTGGCATCCCTGGCCGCGGAGCAGCGCACAGCGCTACGCGAGCATTGCCGGCACCTGCTGACCGGCGGGCCGGCGGAGGTCAGTGCTACCGCGTGGGCCGTCGGCTGCCAGGTCTGACCGTGCAACCTCGCCGGTACCGGGGCGCCAGTCGCCGCACTCGCGGATCGTAGGCCAGTACGGCAACTCTTTCCGCACGCTGGCGGGCGGAGAGGTCACCGGATACACCACTGCGCTGACTGATATCACAACCCCCCAGGGCTGACGCGCAGGCCCAGCTCCAGGAGCGCAGGCCCAGCTCCAGGAGCGCCGGCGCCGCGTCCTCGAGCCCCGGATCTATCCTCCCGTCCTGAGCTGCTCGAACGCATGAGATATAGCCATCAATGCTCTAATAGCTTTACATGCTCTCTCTTTCCCGGAATGATCTAGCCATGGCGATGGCACCCGGACCCCCTTGATCCCCCGGCCCGCCATCAGCCGGGCCCATCAGGCCCGTACCACGTCCGCAGCGCTCTTTGTGCTGCCCGGACCAGCGCCACGCCCGTCGCCCCCCGCAGTCCGTTACCCCCATTCAGGAGAGCAAGATGACAGGTCATTCCGCCGCCGTCACGGGAGCTCCCGCCGTCCCCGCCGCCCGGCTGGAGCCCGACGCGATCGGGGTCGCGCAGGACACCGTGATCGGCATGGCGTCGTCCGCGCCCGGAGTGTCGGTCGGCCTCACCCTCGCCGCCTTAGCCGCCGCGACCGCCTACGGCAGCGGGCCGGTCATCATCCTGACCGCGGTCCCGATGCTGATCATCGCCAACGCTTACCGGCGGCTGAACATGTGGAACGCCAACTGCGGCGCCTCCTTCGAGTGGGTTGGCCGGGCCATCAGCCCGTACCTGGGGTTCCTCACCGGATGGCTGATGATCGCCGGGTACGTCACCGGAGCGGTTTCCGGCGTGGAGGTGCTGGGGCCGTCCGTCCTGGCCGTGTTCGGTGCGGGACCGGCCGGGCCATGGCCAGACATCTGGATCGCCACGGGCGTCTCGGTGGCCATGCTGCTCATCGCGGTCGCCGGGATCCGGATCACTGCCCGGACGCAGGTCAGCATGGCCGTGATCGAGTACGTCATCCTGACCGGGTTCGCCATCGCCGGACTGGCCGTCGTGCTCGGCCACCACCCCGGCACCTTCCACGCCAGCGCGGGCTGGCTCAGCCCGGCCGGGATCGGCGGCCGCGGCAGTCCCGCCGCCGGACTGCTGATCGCGGTGTTCATCTACAGCGGGTGGGACGGCACCCTGTACGTCAACGAGGAAGTGAAGCACCGTCGCGTTAACCCCGGCCGCGCCGCCGTCATCGCCGTCGCCGTGCTCACCGTCATCTACGTGCTGGCCCTGACGGGACTGCAAGGCGTGGTGTCACCATCCCGGCTGCAAGCCCACTCGACATCGGCGCTGGTCTACGCGGCCGGGGCACTGGGCGGGCCGGGCTGGGCCAAGGTGATGGCCCTGGCGCTGGCCCTGTCGGTGATCGCGGCGACCGGCACCAGCATCGTGCTCACCGCCCGGATCATCTACGGCATGGCCAGCTACCGGACGCTGCCGCAGTCGCTAGCAAACGTGTCGGTCCGGTTCCGCACCCCGGTCGCCGCCAGCGTCCTGGTGGGCGTGGTCCTGGTCGCCGTGACCTGGGTGTACCTGCTGGCCACCTCGGTGCAGAACGCGTTCGACGATGTCGTGAACGTCAGCGGCCTGCTATTTGGCGCGTTCTATATCCTCACTGCCCTGGCCACCGTCGTGTACTACCGCCGCCGCATCCTCGCCAGCGCCTGGGACGCGGTCGTCCTGGGCATCCTGCCGCTGACCGCCGCCGTGTTCCTGGCCTGGATCCTCGCCAGGTCCATCCAGGCCGCACCCGGCGCACAGGTCTGGTCGCTAGCCGCCATCGTCGGCGCCGGCCTGATCCTCATGCTCGCCGCCCGGTTCGCCCTGCGCTCACCGTTCTTCGCTATCCCGCTCGAAAGCGACACACCCCGCACATCCCCCCGCCACTAGCCATCCGACCGGCAGCCCCGGCCGCCTGAATCATGATCACCCGGCTTTCTCAGTCGCCACGACTGAGAAAGCCGGGTGATCATGAACGGAGCCGCTCAGCCTTGACCGACGGAGAGCGAGGCTCACTCGTGGGCGATGTCGCGGCGTAGGTGACCCAGGTGTCGATCACTGCGAACCCGGCCGCCAGTCAGTCGGGGAGCGGGCCGACCGTGGCCCAGATCGACAGCCGGCGAGGAATTATGCCGCGGCGGTCCGCTGCCCCGCCGCTCCGGCGGCTCAGGACGAGAAGTCGGGGACCGCCGGGCGTGGGGCGGCGGCGCGGCCACCCCCGCCGTGCAGCTCGTGCAGCCCTCGTCCCAGGACGGGTCGAACGGATCGACCTTTCGGTAGCTAGACGACCCGGCCGCCGCGAATTCATCGGCGCGGCGCTGGCCGGACCGCTCGCTTCGCCCCGAACATCCGCGGGCAAGTTATGGCCAACTGTTAACCGGCTGGCGGCGCTGGCGGGCCATGCTCGTCAGGTGAGACAGCATCCTCGCTCCCACAGCCGACGGGTCTTTCTCGGTGCCGCGGCGGCGGCTGTCGCCATTCCGGGCGCCGTCGTCGCGGCCGCCGAGCTCGCCGGGAACTCCGGGGCCCCGCGCTCTGCCGCAGGACGCTCCGAGGCCGGTGGGGCGGCTCAGCCGGTCGGGCGGCGGAAGGTGGCGGAGAACGCGCGGCCCGGCGATCCGGCCTGGGAGATCCGGCACCTCGGGTCGGCCGACGCGATCATGGGCTATGCCGGGCGGGCCAGCGTGCTGGCGGGCGAGCCGGTTCCGCTGTTCGTGTCGACTACCGCGCGGTCGTTTCGCGTGCTCGCCTTCCGGATGGGCTGGTACGCCGGAGACCTGGCCCGGCTGATCTGGAAGTCCGCCAGCGTGCCCGGCCGTCGGCAGGGCACGGCGATCGTCGAGCATCCGGACAACACCGTCACGACGGACTGGGGGTCCTCGCTCACCGTGCCGACCCACGACTGGCCCGAGGGTTCCTACCTGCTGCGGCTGGACGCCGAGTCCGGCGCGCAGCGGTATGTCCCGCTGACCATCCGCTCGGCGAGCACCGCCGGCCGGGTCGTCATGAAGAACTGCGTGGAAACCTGGCAGGCCTACAACACGTGGGGCGGCTACGACCTGTACAACGGGCCGGGCGGGGTTGCCGACTACGGCAGCCGGTCGCTGGCCGTCAGCCTCGACCGGCCCTACGACGCCGATGGCGCCTTCATGTTCCTGACCCACGAGCGCAAGCTCATAGCGCTAGCCGAGCGGCTCGGCGTGCCGCTGGCCTACGAGACCAGCATGGACATGGACGCCGACCCCGGCCTGCTGGCCGGAGCCAGCGCGCTGCTGTCGCCCGGCCACGACGAGTACTGGTCGCCGCCGGAGCGGGCGCACGTCACCGCCGCCAGGAACGTGGGCGTCAACGTCGCCTTCCTCGGCGCGAACGCGATGTTCCGGCGCACCCGGCTGGCGGGCACCAGGCTGGGCGCCCGGCGCCTGATCATCTGCTACAAGACGAGCTACCTCCAGGATCCGCTGTACGGCAAGGACAACGCGCTGGTCACCAGCGACTGGCGGGAGCCGCCGCACCCCGACCCCGAATCGTCGCTCACCGGAACGCTGTATGAGTCGAACCCCGCCTCGGCCGCCTACGTCGTCGCCCGCCCCGACGCGTGGATCTTCGCGGGCACGGGCGCCCGCCAGGGCACCAGCTTCCCCGGCCTGGTCGGCGTCGAGTACGACCGGGTCAACCCCGGCTACCCGGTGCAGCGGCCGATCGAGGTCCTCTCGCACTCGCCGCTGACCTGCCGCGGCGTGCACAGCTACGCCGACTCCGCGTATTACACCCACGCCGGCGGGGCGGGGGTGTTCAACGCCGGGACCATGCGCTGGGTCCGGGCCCTCAGCGGTCCCATCGGCTACGGCACCAGCCAGCGCACGGGGCGATTCACCCGGCGGGTCACCGCCAACCTGCTGCGGGCCTTCGCCGACGGCCCGGCTGCGGCCAGGTTCCCCGCCCGCGACAACCTGGCGAGCATGCACGAATGGCCCGGCGACCCCATCGCCGCCCAGCACAACCTGTGGTAGCGCGGGCGTCTGCGCACCGGAAATGTCACTCATAGTGTGGTGCATCTGGCCGGCCCGTTCATCCTGGGGGCCGGCGCCGGCACGGCCGCCCGGCGGCTGCACCTGCCAGTCGTGGCCGTCTATGCGACAGACATGCCCGCCTACGCCCGGGCCTACCACACCGGCCCGGCGGGACAGGCGCTGTGCTGGCGGCGGCTGCGCTGGATCCACAACGCGGCGAACCGGACGCTCGCCCCGTGCGCGGCGACGGCGGCCGAGCTGCTGTCGCATGGCGTCGAGCGGGTCTGGCTGTGGGCCAGGGGCGTGGACAGCCGGCGGTTCACTACCGCATAGAACTGGCTCGCGGATGGCTTTATCACGGCGACCGCCGCCGCGCGCTGCGGACACTGCAAGCAGCGCGGCGGCAGCCTGGCTCGGCCTAGCGTCCGCGTAAAGAACCCGAGGCCTCTTAGGAAACACGTCAGACCCGAGCCTGGCCGTCGCCCGGGCGGCCGGCTATCGGCCGGTCACGCCCGTCGGCGCGCCGGGGTCCATTACCTCAACGTGTCCTATTACCGGGCCACGGTCCTGGGCAGACCGGCCCTCGACCTCGCGCGACCGCAATCGCTGGTATACGCCAATACGCCGAAAGGGGCGGTGCTGGTGGCTGCGATGTACACCACTTCGCCCGGCGGGGCCACCCCGCGGCCCCACCTGCCCGCCAGCGACGCTGGCATGACACAATCCATCCCGCCCGGGCGCCTCACGAGATCACCATGACCGGTCCGGGCAGCTCGTGACCGAGGTCAAGGACGCGCCGGGATAACGGTCGGCGGGCCGTTCGGGCCGAGTCGGCCAGCAGAAGGATCAGGGAAAGATGCTTGCCGTCAGCTGGGACACGGTCCGGCTGTTCCTGCACGTGCTCGCGGCGACCCTCTGGGTAGGCGGCCAGCTCACCCTGGCCGCCCTGGTCCCGGTCTTGCGCCGGTACGGAGCCGAGGTACCGAAAGCGGCCGCCCGCCGCTTCAATCAGGTCGCCTCGGTGGCGTTCGCCGTCCTCATCGTCACCGGCATCTGGAACATCGCCGCCGTGTCGGCGCAGATCAGCCACCATGCGGATTACCGCGTCACGCTGATTATCAAGCTGGTGGCGGTCGGTCTCTCCGGTGTCACCGCGGCCGTGCACGCCCGCGCACGTCGAGCCAGGACCCTCGCGGTCTCGGGCGCGCTCACCGGCGTGTCGGCGCTGGCCGCCTTGTTTCTCGGCGTCTTGCTGGCCGGGTGATCCGGCTCAGCCGCCGCCCGGCCTCCTTAGCGAACCGAGAAGCCCGCGTCGACCTAGCGATAAGGCCTGGTTGTTCAAGCTCGGGTACCAGCTCGGCCGAATCAGGGTTGGTAACCGGCCTAGCGCTGGATTCGGCCGCGGGCGAACACGGCCGCCCGCCGTGCGGCGAACGCCTCGGGGTCGCCGATCAGCACCTGGTCGGAGCTCAGGGCCAGCTCCGCCGCGAGGGTCTGCGCGCCGGTCTGATCACGCGTCAGGTCATAGCGCTCGCGGATGCGGGTCGCCGTGGCCTTGTCGGTCGTGCTGACGCTCGCGGCGAGCTGGACGGCCCGCTCGCGCAGAACGCTGGGTCGGTTCCGGTGAGCACCAGCGCGCGCAGGCTGTCGTCCCAGGCGAGCTCACCCAGCAGCCGCTGCAGGGCGGCTGCCAGCCGGGCGGCGCAGTGCTCGATGAGCTCGCGCTCGAGCTCGGGGCCGGCGGATGCACGATCTCAGTATTAACTGTGCTCGCCGGCGGCCCTGCCTACCAGGAAGAACAGGTAAGCCGCCGCCCACCGTCAGCCCTGAACCTGGTGAGGGGGCCAGCCGTCGAGCCAGAGTGCCCAGGGCTGAATCGAGCCGATCTGGAGCAGTCCCATGGACGCCCACGGATCCTCGCCCAGGCGTGCTCTGATCTGGCGCTCGTCGGTGGCCTCGACAGCGTGCAGGGTCTGCTGGCCGTCGCCGAGCGGACCGCCGATAATGATGAACCCGTCATCGACGAGACCGTCCATGAACGCCGCGTGCTGCTCCCAGGCTTGCTGTTCCCGGATCTGCCGCGAGGCGTCCCAGTCCGGGCCGTGCACCAGCGTCAAAGGAAAGCCGGGGCGCCCGGACCCGGCGAAAGGAAACAGGCGGCCCGGCAGGAACTTAACGCTCCCGGTGCCGAGGGTACCCGACGCTGCACCGCGGTCAGGGAGCCGCCGCTGCGCAGATCGCGCGCGACGGCGCAGACTGGACGGTAACCGAGGGCTGGGAGACTGACATGCAACGGGACCTGTACGACGCCGACCACGAGGCGTTCCGCGCCGTCGCCCGCGAGTTCGTGCAGCGGGAAGTCGTGCCCCATCAGCAGCGCTGGGAGGCCGAGCGCTTCATCGACCGGGATGCCTGGCTGGCCGCGGGCAAGCAGGGCCTGATTGGGCTGCCGGTGCCGGAGGAGTACGGGGGCCCCGGCGCCGCCGATTTCCGTTACCGGTGCGTGCTGATGGAGGAACTCGCGCGCGTCGGCGCCGCGTCGCTGAGCTCCGGCTTCGGACTGCAGGACGATATCGCGCTGCCCTACCTGATTGACCTCGGCACCGCCGAGCAGAAGTCACGCTGGCTGCCGCCGATGGTGTCCGGGGAGTCGATCGGAGCCATCGCGATGACCGAGCCGGGCGCGGGCAGTGACCTGCAGGGCATCACCACGACCGCCGCCAGAGACGGCGAGGAGTGGGTGGTCAACGGGGCGAAGACCTTCATCACCAACGGCATCGCCGCCGACCTGGTGATCGTCGCCGCTCGCACCGACCCCGCGGCCGGCGCCCGCGGCATCAGCCTCATCGTCGTACAGCGGGGCGCTCCGGGGTTCACCCGCGGCCGCAAGCTCGACAAGCTCGGCCTGCACGCGCAGGACACTGCCGAGCTGTTCTTCGACGACGTCCGCGTGCCGGCGTCGAACCTGCTCGGGAGCCTGGGCAGCGGGTTCGTCCACCTCATGGAGCGGCTCCCGCGCGAGCGCATGTCCATCGCCATCCAGGCCGGCACCTCGGTCCGCGCCGCGATCGACTGGACGGTCGCCTACACCAAGGAGCGGAGGGCCTTCGGGAAGCCGATCGCGGCCTTCCAGAACACGCAGTTCGAGCTGGCTAACGCGGTCACTGAGGTCGACGTCCTCGAGGCGTACCTCGACAAGGCCACCCGCGCCCTGAACGCGGGCACGCTGTCAGCGGTGGACGCCGCGAAGGCCAAGCTCTGGGCCACCGAGGTGCAGAATCGCGTTATCGACCACTGCCTGCAGCTGTTCGGCGGCTACGGGTTCATGATGGAGTACCCGATCGCGCGGGCGTTTGCGGACGCCCGCGTGCAGACCATCTACGGCGGCACGTCCGAGATCATGAGGACGATCATCGGGCGCGACATCACCGGACTGCGGTGATCCTCAGTAACGGGGAGGCTCGTTGATCGGCTGGTCGGAGTCGGGAGCCGACCTCCTGGATGTGCTCGCCCTGGAGCCGATCGAGCAGAACCTGTACCGGGCGAACCTCGTATTCGCGCAGGAGCACGCGCTCTACGGCGGCCAGGTCGCGGCCCAGGCTCTGCGCGCCGCGGGCCTGACGGTCGATCCGGAGCGCCACGTGCACTCGCTGCACGGCTACTTCCTGCGCAAGGGCGACTCGCAGATCCCCACCGTCTATCAGGTGTTCCGCGACCGCGACGGGCGCTCGTTCTCGGCGCGGCGGGTGGTCGCGATCCAGCGGGGCGCGGTCATCTTCAACATGTCGGCGTCCTTCCACGTCCGCCAGGACGGCTGGGCCTCGCAGACCGAGCCGATGCCGGCGGCCGAGCCGCCGGTGGGCCTGCCGGCCAGCGATCTGCACCGGCTGTTCTCGATGGAAGGCCGGATCCCCACCCAGCCGTTCGCCGACCGCACGCCGCTGCCCACCCGGTTCTGGGCCAGGGCCACCGTCCCGCTCGGCGACGATCCGCTGGTCCACGCCTGCGCGCTGGCCTATCTCTCCGACATCCTGACGGGCGTGCTGCCCGCCGAGGACGGCAGCGCGAGGCCGGGCCCGAGCCTCGACCACGCGGTCTGGTTCCATGGCGCCGTCGACCTGAACGACTGGACCCTGTCGGACTACCACCCGCGCGTGTCCGGCCACGGCCGCGGCTGGTACACCGGCTCCATCTTCAACTCCGGCGGCACGCTGGTCGCCAGCATCGCCCAGGAGACCCTGTTCCGCTGACCGGCGAATGGCAGCTCGGCGATGATCAGCACAGCGGCGCGGGTTGCTGTCGGCATGAGAATGTCGGCAGGGTCCGGTAGCATCGAACTCATCATCGAAGTTGCTTTCTTGGAGGCGCCAGATGTGCGTTCCCGGCCTGCCGCCCGGCCTGCCGCCCGGCCTGCCTGCCAGTGCGGGGCAGGCTGTGGAGCTGGCGCGGGCGGCGCTGGCGTGGCTGGCTGAGGCGGATGTGGCGTCGCTGCCGACGGCGGTGCAGGCGGACTTGCTGCGGGAGCTGGAGCGGGCGGAGTCGGCGCAGACGGCGGCGCGGGCGAATGTGCTGGGGGTGTTCGCGGGTCAGCTGGGGTTTGAGGATGACGGGCACCGGGGGCCGCGGTCGTGGCTGGTCTGGCAGACCGGGGTGACGCTGGGCGCGGCGGGTGGTGCGGTGGGGTGGGCGCGGCGGCTGCCGCGCCACCCGGCGGTCGCGGAGGCGTTAGCGGCCGGGCGGGTTTCCGCGTCGTGGGCGCGGCGCGTGTGTGACTGGGCTGACGTGCTGCCTGCTGGTAGCCGGGCGGACGCGGATCAGGTCCTGCTGGCTGCCGCGGCGGGCGGCGCGGCGCTAGCGGACCTGGCCGGGCTGGCCGAGGAGATGTACCGCCGGTCCGCCCCGCCCGGCACCGGCCCCGGCGACCCCGGTCCCGGCGGCACCGGCCGCGACGGTGACAGGAACGGGGACGGGGACGGGGACGGCGGCGGCAGCCGCGGCGAAGACGCTGACAGCGGCGGCGGCGGCGCGGACGGAGGTACCGGCGCGGGCGGGCCGGACGGCCGCGGTCACGGCGGCGCCGATGATGATGATGATGACGGGTTCGGTGACCGGTCGGTGCAGCTCGACCTGCACTTCCGCGGCGCGGGGCACCTGCTCGGCGCGCTGACCCCCGAGTGCGCGGCCGCGCTGGCCGCCGTCCTGGAGTCACTGGGGAAGA
>Ga0307373_10002167_pt1 | contig 35724 bp, 28 predicted proteins | sample OX2MG_FD_202534 | JGI IMG/M metagenome (GOLD analysis project Ga0307373, IMG submission 202534) | Soil microbial communities from Risofladan, Vaasa, Finland - OX-2 | ecosystem: Environmental > Terrestrial > Soil > Coastal area > Acid sulfate soil | place: Finland: Risofladan, Vaasa | collected...
CTCGGCGCCCTGACACAGCCGGCGTCCATCCCGAACGGCGTGCGTGACCTGCGCCGCCTGCTCTGGTCATCCATCGACAACGCCACCTCGCTCGACCTCGACCAGGCGGAGGCCGCCGAGCAGCTGCCTGATGGATCGATCCGGCTGCTCGTGGCCATCGCCGACGTGGATGCGCTGGTGGCCAGGGGAACGCCGCTCGATCTCCATGCGCAGGCGAACGCGACGTCGGTGTACACCGGCGTGGACGTGTTCCCGATGCTTCCCGACCAGCTCTCCACCGGCCTCACCTCGCTCAACCAGGATGCCGACCGGCTGTCGGTGGTCATCGAGACGGTGGTGGATGCGCAGGGCGAGGTGCAGACGCACGACGTCTACCGCGCGGTGATCCGCAACCAGGCCAAGCTCGCGTACGACGACGTGGGGGCCTGGCTCGACGGTGCGACGCCGCCGGGGCTGGTGGCGGGCAACGCCGCGCTGCAGGCACAGCTCCGGCTGCAGTCCGAGGCCGCGCAGCGGCTCAAGGCCCAGCGCGAACGCCACGGCGCCCTCGAGTTCGAGACGCTCGAGGCTACGCCGGTGGCCAGGGACGGGCAGGTGGTGGATCTCGCGCTCACGCGCAAGAGCAAAGCGCGCGACCTGATCGAGGATTTCATGATCGCGTCGAACATCGCGATCGCCGTGTTCCTGGAGTCCAAGGGGCGGTCGGGCATCCGCCGCGTGGTGCGCGAACCCGAGCGGTGGAGCAAGATCGTCGATCTGGCCAAGCAGTACGGCACGACGCTGCCCGCGACGCCCGACTCGTTGGCCCTATCTCGATTCATGATCGCGCGTCGCGCCGCCGACCCGGTGCGGTTTCCCGACCTGTCGCTGACGATCGTCAAGCTGATGGGGCCGGGCGAGTACGCGCTCGACCTGCCGGGCAAGGATCCGGGCATCCACTTCGGGCTCGCCGTGCACGACTACTCGCACGCCACGGCGCCCAATCGCCGCTACGCCGATCTCGTCACCCAGCGCACGGTGAAGGCGGCGCTGGACGGTACGGCCGCGCCGTACACCAACGACGAACTGTCGGCGATCGCGGCCCACTGCACCGAACGCGAGGACGCGGCCACCAAAGTGGAGCGCACGATGCGCAAGGTGGCGGCCGCGCTGCTGCTCGCCCACCGCATCGGCGAGGTGTTCGACGGCATCGTGACCGGCGTCTCCGACCACGGCACGTTCGCGCGGCTCTTCCACCCGCCCGCCGAGGGCATGGTGGTGCACGGGGAGCACGGGCTGGATGTGGGCGACAAGGTCAAGCTGCGCCTGGTGCACGCCGATCCGCAGCGCGGGTTCATCGACTTCGACGCGGTGCGCTGACCCGGCTTGCCAACGACGCCCCGGCGGGGCATCGTCTACGCTCCACCGAACCCCCAGGATCGCCCATGCCCCGCGCCCCCCGTCGCGCATTCGTGCGCTGGCTCGCCCTCGCTCTTGCCCTCACCCTCGTCGTGCCGCCGCTCTCGGCGCAGCGCGGCGGACGCGCCGGTGACTCGGCCCGCGGGCAGAACCGGCTCCCGCTGACGCCGGCCCGCTCCGCCGATTTCACCACCACCAAGGGATCGTGGATGTCGCTCGACGTCAGTCCCGACGGCCGGACGATCGTCTTCGACATGCTGGGCGACATCTACACCGTGCCCGTCGCCGGCGGCACGGCCACCGCCATCACCCACGGCCTGGCCTACGATGCGCAGCCCCGATTCAGTCCCGACGGGTCGCGCATCGTGTTCGTGTCCGACCGGTCGGGCGGCGACAACCTGTGGACGATGCGCCCCGACGGCACCGACACCGTGGCCGTCACGCACGGCAACGACAATCAGTACGTGTCGCCGCGCTATACGCCCGACGGCAGGTACATCGTCGCGTCCAGGGGCGGCACCACGGGCGGCGTGGCCAAACTCTGGATCTACGACGTGCGCGGCGGCAACGGCACGGCGCTGATCACCGAACCGGCGCAGCTCAAGACGCTCGGCGCCGCGATGGAGCCCAACGGCCGCTACATCTGGTACGCCCAGCGCACGGGCGACTGGACGTACAACGCCATCTTCCCGCAGTACGAACTGGCCGTGTACGACCGCGAGACCGGACGCTCCACGGTCACCACGTCGCGCGACGGCTCGGCGTTCCGCCCCGAGATCTCGCACGACGGCAAGTGGCTGGTGTACGGCACGCGGTACGAGGCCAAGACGGGGCTCCGCATCCGCAACCTCGAGACCGGGATGGAGCGCTGGCTGGCGTATCCCGTGCAGCGCGACGACCAGGAATCTCGGGCGCCGCTCGACGTGCTTCCCGGGTACGCATTCACCCCCGACAACCGCGCGATCATCGCGTCGTACGGCGGCGAGATCTGGCGCGTGTCGGTGGACGGCACCAGGGCCACTCAGATTCCGTTCACCGCCCACGTGGCGGTGGCGATGGGCCCCGAGGTGCGGTTCGTCTACCGCGTGGACGATGCCGCCACGTTCCATGCGCATCAGGTGCGCGACCTCGCGGTGGCGCCCGACGGACGCCGCATCGCGTTCACGGCCCTCGATCGCGTGTACGTCATCGACTCGATCGGCGGCGTGCCGCGGCGGCTCGCCCAGATGGACACCGGCCAGTTCCAGCCCGCCTGGTCGCCCGACGGGCGGTCGATCGCCTTCGTCACGTGGGACGACGCGACGGGGGGCGAGATCTATCGCGTGGACGCCAACGGCGGCGCGCCCGAGCGCCTGACCACCGAGGCGGCGTACTACCGCGATCTCGCCTGGTCGCCCGACGGCCGCCGCCTGGTGGCCATCCGCGCCTCGGCGCGCGATCTGCAGGAGAACGCGGGCACCTTCGACGGCGGCCTGAACCGCCAGCTCGTCTGGGTGCCGGCCACCGGTGGGAACGCCACGGTGGTGATGCCCGCCGGCAATCACGCCATGCCGCAATTCAGCACGCTCGACACGAGCCGGATCTTCATCTACAGCCCGGCCGACGGACTGATCTCGGTGCGCTGGGACGGCACCGACATCAAGAACATCCTGCGGGTCACCCAGCCGCCGACCGCCGGGGCCGCCGCCGAGCCGGCGCAGATGGCCGGCACCGACCTGCCCGATCCCACCGTCGTCGGGGATCTCGAGAACAACGCGGGCCGCGGCGGCGCCCAGCGCGTGCTGCTCAGCCCCAACGGTGATCGCGCCGTGGCGCAGTTCGGCATGACCATCTACGCGGTCACGGTTCCGCACGGCGTCGGCCCGGCGCCGACCGTGGTGGCGGATCCGGCCGCCGCGGCCTTCCCGGTGCGCAAGCTCACCGAGATCGGCGGCGAGTTCCCCGCCTGGAGTCCCGACGGGAACACGGTGTACTGGGGCATCGGGAACGTGATCGCGGCCTACGATCTCGCCCGCGCCCAGCAGGTGGACGACAGCCTGAAGGCGGCGCGCGAAGCGCGGGGCGGCAACGGTGCTCAGGGCGGCGCGGGCGCCGATTCCGCGGCGCGCGACTCCGCGCATGCGGCGTCGGCCTACAAGCCGGCGGAACATCGGGTCATCGTCACGGCGGCCCGCGACATCCCGCAGGGCACGGCGGTGCTCCGCGGCGCTCGCGCCCTCACGATGAAGGGCCACGAGATCATCGAGAACGCGGACATCGTGATCCGCAACGACCGCATCGTGGCCGTGGGCAAGCGCGGCAGCGTGGCCATCCCGACGGGCGCCAAGGTCATCGACGTGAGCGGCAAGACGATCGTGCCCGGGTTCGTGGACACCCACTATCACACGCAGTGGCTGGTGCCCGACGTGCACGTGGGGCAGGTGTGGCAGTACCTGGCGATGCTCGCCTACGGCGTCACGACGACGCGCGATCCGCAGACCTCGACCACCGACGTCCTCACGTATGAGGATCAGGTGGAGACGGGAGCGATGGTGGGCCCGCGCATCTACTCCACGGGACCGGGCGTGTTCAGCTCCGAGCACATCAAGACCATGCAGGATGCCCGCGACGTGCTCAAGCGGTACGCGGAGTACTACGACACGCACACACTCAAGATGTACATGTCGGGCAACCGTCTCACGCGGGAGTACATCATCATGGCGGCCAAGGAGCTTGGCCTGATGCCCACCACCGAGGGCGGCCTCGACTTCAAGCTCGAGATGACGCACGCCATGGACGGCTATCCGGGGGTGGAGCATGCGCTCCCGATCGCGCCGCTGTACGACGACGTGGTCAACTTCTGGGCCAAGAGCGGCACCACGAACACCCCGACGCTGATCGTCTCCTACGGGGCGCCGTTCGGCGAGAACTACTGGTTCACCAACACGAACGTGCACGACGACCCCAAGGTGCGCCACTTCCACCCGGAAAACGACATCGACGAGAAGACGCGCCGGCGTGGCAGCGGCGCCGGCGACAGCCCGGGGCCCGGCGGCTGGTTCCGGCCCGAGGAGTATGCGTTCCCGCTGCACGCCGCGTTCTCCAAGGGCGTGGTGGAGGCGGGCGGCCGCGTGGGCGTGGGCAGCCACGGCCAGTTCCAGGGGCTGGGCTACCAGTGGGAGATGTGGATGATCGCCATGGGCGGAATGCAGCCCTACGACGTCCTCCGCTGCGCTACCATTCTGGGAGCCGAGGGCATCGGGATGGAGAAGGACCTCGGAAGCCTCGAGCCGGGTAAGATGGCGGACCTGGTCGTGCTCGACGGGAATCCGCTGGACAACATCCGGAACACCAACACCATCGAGTACGTGATGAAAAACGGCAGGCTCTACGACGGCAACACGCTCGACGAGGTATACCCGCGGGTGCGCAAGCTCCCGCACTACCTCTGGCAGGACAAGGTGCCGCACGTGGAGGCTGGCTTGACCGGAAACTGATGCGACCCACGGCAGCATTGATGGTCTTCGCGGCGAGCGTGGCGGTGCTGGGGTGTTCGCACCGCTCGCCGCTGCTCGCGCCCACGCCCGAGGAGTTGCAGATCCCCGCGCCCGACAGCTTCCGCGTCGAGTTCCGGACCACGCGGGGGCCGTTCCTCGTCATGGCGCACCGCGACTGGTCGCCGTACGGCGCCGACCGGTTCTACTTCCTCGTGTCCAACGGCTATTACGACGACACGTACTTCTTCCGGGTCGTCAAGGGGTTCGTGGCCCAGTTCGGGATCTCCGGCAACCCGCTGGTGAACCAGGCCTGGCGCGGCCGGAACCTGCCCGACGATCCCGTGCTGCGCAGCAATCAGCGCGGCACGATCGCGTTCGCGCGCAGCGGCCCGCACTCGCGCGGCGTGCAGCTCTACATCAACGAGCGCGACAACGCGCGGCTCGATACGCTCAGCGGGTTCGGCTTCCCGCCCTTTGCGCAGGTCGTCCAGGGCATGGGCGTCGTGGACTCGCTGTACAGCGGCTACGGCGAGGGCCCGCCGCGCGGGAAAGGTCCGTCGCAGGATTCGCTCCAGACGGCGGGCAACGCGTACGTCGCGCGCCACTTCCCGCTGCTCGACCGGATCCTCACCGCCCGGGTCACCGAGACCTGGGGCGACACGCTCAGCGCCAGCATGTCGCTGCGGCGGGGGATGGGTCCCGTGCGCCGCCCGGATCGCGACCGATAACGGCCGTGCCCGCTACTCGCGCTCCGGCACGCGCCACACCGCGCCGTCCTGCGCGATGAGTTGATTGGCCGACGCCGGCCCCCACGATCCGGCTTCGTACGTCTCCATGCGCGCCGGCGGGTGCGCGGCCCAGTAGTCGAGGATCGGTTCCACCACCTTCCACGCCGCCTCCACCTCGTCGCTGCGCGTGAACAGCGTGGCGTCGCCGAGCATCACGTCGAGGAGGAGCGTCTCGTACGCCGACGGGTTCACGTCGCCGAACGCGTCGCGGTAGGCGAAGTCCATCGCCACCGGCGCCACCTCGATCTGCCGTGCCAACTGGTACGCCGCACCCGGCGTCTTCACCTGGAACGAGAGCGAGATGCCCTCGTCGGGCTGGATGCGCATCACGAGCGTGTTGGGCGCCATCAGCTTTCTGGTCTCGTGGCCGAACATCAGGTGCGGCGGTTCGCGGAACTGGACGGCGATCTCCGACACGCGCTCGGCCATCCGCTTGCCCGACCGCAGGAAGAAGGGCACGCCGTTCCAGCGCCAGTTGTCCAGGAACACCCGCAGCGCGGCATAGGTGGGCGTCACCGAATCGGGCGCCACGGTGGGCTCGTGGCGGTAGCCGGCCACGTCGGCGCCGCCCACCGAGCCGGCGCGGTACTGCGCGCGCACCGCCGACCGCTCCACATCGGCCGGCCCCATCCAACGCAGCGAGCGCAGCACCTTCACCTTCTCGTCGCGCACGGCATCGGCGCTCATCGTCACCGGCGGCTCCATGCAGGTGAGCGCCAGCAGCTGCATGATGTGGTTCTGGAACATGTCCCGGACCACGCCCGCCTCTTCATAGTACGCGCCGCGCTGCTCCACGCCCACCGTTTCGGCCACCGTGATCTGCACCTGCGCGATGGACTGGCGGTTCCACAGCGGCTCGAAGATCGCGTTGGCGAAGCGAAACACGAGAATGCTCTGCACCGTCTCCTTGCCCAGGTAGTGATCGATGCGGAACAGCTGGCATTCGTCGAACAGTTCGAGCACGAGCTCATTCAACGCCTGGGCGGTGGCCAGGTCGTGCCCGAACGGCTTCTCGATCACCACGCGGCGCCAGGGCCGCACCGCCGCGCTGCCCACCTTGGGCGCGAGCTGGCTCTCCGACAGGTGGCGGGCGATCTCCTCGAACACGCTCGGCGGCACGGCCATGTAGAACAGGCGATTGCGCGCCTCCTCGGCGCGCGGCGCTTCGAGCTCGGCCAGCCGGCCCCCGATCGCCTGGTACGTGCGGGCGTCGGCGAGATCGCCCGATACGAAGTGGAGCCGCGCGCTCAGCGCGCGCCACACGGCGTCGTCCACATCCTCGATCTCCTCGGACCGCTCGAGCTCGGCGCGCACCAGCGTGCGGAACGCCGCGTCGTCGTACGCCGCGTGGCCCACGCCCAGCAGCGCGAACGGCTCGGGCAACAGCCCGTCCTTGGCCAGCTGGTAGAGGGCCGGCATCAGTTTGCGGCGCGACAGGTCGCCCGAGGCGCCGAGCACGACCATCGTGCAGGGATCGGGGATGCGGCGCTCGGGTCCGATGGCGCGCAGCACCTGGCTGGGCCGGACCGCCACGTGCGTTGTCGGCGCCGTCATTCAGCCTTGATGGCGTGCCCGCCGAACTCGTTGCGCAGCGCGGCGATCACCTTGGCCGAGAAGCTGTCTTCCTGCCGCGAGCGGAATCGCATCAGCAACGACAGCGTGATCACCGGCGCCGGCACGTCGAGCTCCATCGCTTCGGCCACCGTCCACCGGCCCTCCCCGGAGTCGGCCACCCAGCCCTTGATGGCGCCGAGCGACGCGTCCTTGGAGAACGCCTGCACGGCCAGCTCGTTGAGCCACGACCGCACCACGCTCCCTTGCTGCCACACCGAGGCGATCTGCTCCAGATCGAGGCCCGGGAACGTCTTGGAGGCGTGCAGCACCTCGTACCCCTCGGCGTACGCCTGGAGCATGCCGTATTCGATGCCGTTGTGCACCATCTTCACGTAGTGACCGGCGCCCACCGGGCCCACGTGCGCGAAGCCGTCGGGCGGAGCCAGCGTCTTGAAGATCGGCTCGCAGTACGTGACGGCGCGGCGCGATCCGCCCACCATCAGGCAGTAGCCGTTTGCCAACCCCCAGATGCCGCCGCTCGTGCCGGCGTCGATGAATTCGATCCGGCGCTCCACCAGCGCCGCGCCGCGGCGCATCGAATCGTGGAAGTTGGAATTGCCGCCGTCGATGATCACGTCCCCATCGCCCAGATGCGGGAGCAGCTCGGCGATCGTGTCGTCCACCGGCGCGCCGGCCGGCACCATGATCCAGATCACGCGCGGCCCCTTGAGCTGCGCGCAGAGGTCTGCAAGGTCCTTGGCCGGCGCGGCGCCCAGCGCCGCGTACCGCTGGACGGCGTCGGCGCTCCGGTCATACACCACCACCGTGTGGCCGCCGTGCATCAATCGCTCCACCATGTTCCCGCCCATGCGGCCAAGGCCGATCATCGCCAATTGCATTGCACCAGTCACCGGAAAGAGAAGACCTGTCGAGTGGGTCAGGACGCGAGCAGCACGGCGCGCGCCGGCGCGCCGTCGAGCCCCACGAGTCGCAACGGCAGGCAGCGCAGCTCGTAGATCCCCGCCGGGGGCTCGCTGAGATCGAGCCCCTCGATGATGATTACCCCGCGCTCCAGCAACGTGCGATGTGTACGATGGTGGCCGGAGTGGAACTGCTCCACGGAGAGGTAGTCCACCCCCACGAGCTTGACGCCGTGATCCACCAGATACGCCGCCCCGTCGGGCGAGAGGTAGGTGAAATCGGGGTGGAAATCCCGCTCGCGGAGGAACGCCGAGTTGCGCGTGCGGATGAGCACGCGCGTGGCATGCGTCAGATCGTGCGGCCGCAGATGCTCCTCGGTCACGGCCATGACGTCCGGCGCCACCGCGATCAGGAGCGCCGGGCCCATCAATACGTCCAGCGGCAGCGTGTCCACGCCGGCGCCGTCGTCGAAGAAGTGGCGCGGCGCGTCGACGTGCGTGCCGGTATGCGACCCCAGCTCCAGCCGCGAGACGTTGGCGCTGGCGCCGTCGGCGATCGCCTGCTGCAGCGCGATGTGGATCTCCGGATTGCCCGGATACACCAGCCCGCCCGACTCCAGCGGCACCGAGATGTCGTAGATGTGTCGCATGTCACTCCGTCCGTTGGGGCCAATCCAGCAGCGGGTCGTCCACCGCGTAGCCGTGCGCTATCCGTATGGACCTCGCCACCGCGCGCCGCGTCTCATCCTGGATGGACAACAGCGCGTCGCGGGCGGCGCGAAACCGGAGGCCGGCCTCCACCGCGAACAGATCGCACAGGTCCACCTCGTGCGCGCACGCCGCGATCCCGCGCTCATCCACCAGGCGCTGCGTGCGCGACAGCACGGCCGCCGTGGCGAACAGCTCCACGGCCATGTCGGCCAGCCGCTCCAGCTCCTGCTGGCGGTCCACGATGTGCTCCCGGTACACGTCAAGCAGGCGCTGCCCGGCGTCGGCGAGCTCGCGCACGTGCCGCTCGAAATAGCGCCGGTGCCCCTCGAGCCGGGGATGCAGCACCACGTCCAGCGTGCCGGTGGCCCCCAGCCGGCTCTTGAGCCGCGACGCCGCGAAGCCGCTCACCAGGCCCAGGTGGCGGACCGGATGCTTGAGCGCCGCCGCGATCTCGCGCATCTGGCCAGCCGGTCCCTGGATGCCGTTGAGGGCGATGAACAGCCGCAGGATCTCATTCGTCCCCTCGAAGATCCGGTTGATCCGCGCATCGCGCAGCATGCGTTCGTAGGGATACGGCTTCACGAATCCCCGTCCGCCCGCCACCTGCACCATCTCGTCCGCGGCACGCCACAGGAGCTCGCTGGCGAACACCTTGCAGCACGCCGCCTCCAGCGCATCGTCGCCGTCCGGCGCGGCCGCCATCGCCGTCAGCACGCCCAGCATCGCGTCGGCGGCGTAGGTGTCGGCGGCGATCCGCGCCAGCTTGCGCTGCGTGATCTCGAACTCGATGATCGGCTTCCCGAACTGCACCCGCTCCTCGGCGAACGTCGTCATCTCGTGCAGCAGGTGCTTGGCGCCGGCCGTGCACCCGGCGGCCAGCGACAGGCGCCCGCCGTTGAGCACGCGCACCGCCACGGCGAATCCCTTGCCCACGGTGCCGAGCACATGGTCCAGCGGGACGGTGAGGTCCTCGTACAGCAACTCGGCCTGCGTGGACCCGCGGATGCCCAGCTTCTGCACCGTGCCCAGCACCGTGAAGCCCGGCATGTCGGGCCGGACGATGAACGCCGTGGGCCGCGAGACGCGGTCGCCGCCCCGCTCCACGGGGGTCTGCGCGAACGTCACGATCACGCCGGCGCGCTGCCCGTTCCCGATCCACTGCTTGTGCCCGTTGAGGATCCACGCCGTGCTGTCGCCCGACAGCTCGGCGCGGGTCCGGATGTTCTGCGCATCCGAGCCGGTCTCAGGCTCGGTGAGCGCATAGGCGGCCAGCGTCTCGCCTCGCGCCAGCATCGGCAGGTAGCGCGCCTGCTGGTCGGGCGACCCGTACAGCACCAGCGCCTTGCACCCCAGGCCGCAGTGCACCCCCACGAGCACGGCCAGGCTGGCGTCGATACGCGATACTTCGCCGAACACGCGCGCGTAGCCGGCGGGCGATAGGCCGGCGCCCCCGAACGCCTCGGGAATCGTGAGCCCCAGGAGCCCGCCCGCCGCCAGCGCCTGCACGACCGGCTCCGGTATCGTCTCGTGCGCGTCCAGTTCCGCCGAGTCCACCAGGTCGTGCGCGATCTCGCGCAGGCGGTCGATCAGCCGACCCACCCGCCGCGCCTCGCCCGGATCCCGGCGGTCGAGCGGGTCAGGGTAGGGGAAGATCAGCGATTCGTGCACCGCGCCGCTGAAGATCCCGCGGACGAAGGAAGCCGTGACGGAATGCATGCTCTGGAGTTTGACCCCTTGTCCCCCACAGTCAAGACGATCATACCATGTTGTGACACGCCGTTCGCTGTAAGTCTTTGGTAAGACAGCCCCCGCTCGCTGGCTGGCCCCGGCGGCGAGCATTTCATTTCCTTCACCATGACCCCTCCCCGCCCCTCCCGCGTCGTCGGCACGGTGGTCGTCCTCGGGCTCGCGCTCGTGGTCACCGCCCTGCTGGTGTACCAGGCCGAGGTGGCGGCTCGCGGCCACCGCCTCACCGCCGAGCACACCCTCCACGACTACGCGTCGTTCGCCGACTGGCAGTTCGAGCAGCAGGTCAAGAACGAACTCCTCACCAACATCATCCCGTCGCTGGCCCAGGCGGCGATGCGGGTGGATCCCACGCGACTGCCGGCGTCGCTGCTCAGTCCCGAATCGGTGGGCGCCATGGCCCGCGACTACGCCGGCTGGTGTGGGTGCCTGGACAGCGTGCGGTACTACTTCCGCATCGACTGGCCCAACGGCCAGCTCCTCACCACCCGGAACCGTGCGTCCACGGCGGAACTGCGGTGGGTGCGCGATACCGTGGTCACCTACGTCAAGCAGCTCAAGCCGCTGTCGGAGATGCTCCCCCAGTCCTACGGCTCCACGGACAGCAGGTCCCGGCCGCAAGCGTCCATGCGCGTGATCGTCACCAACGACTCGTACGTGATGATCCTGGGCGGGATCGACGAGCAGCCGATCCTGCTCGTATTCCTCGTGTCGCGGAACCTCAAGGGCCAGCCGGTGGTCATCTACGGCTACCAGACGGCGCCGCTCCAGTTCCTCACCCCGGCGTTCCGTTCGGTATACCACCGCAACGCCCTCCTGCCGCCGTCGCTCGTCGGCAGCCTGCCCGTGGATTCGGTGCTCTCGCTCGCCGTGGACGACGTCCACGGCGAGCCCCTGTTCGGCTCGCCGGGCCAGTACGATCTCACCTACAGCGTCGCCGACACGCTGGAGCCCAACTTCGGCCGGCTCGTGCTGCGCGTGGCGCTGCGCCCCGACGTCGCCGGCCGGCTGATCGTGGGCGGGCTCCCGCCGTCGCGGCTGCCGATGCTCATCTCCCTGCTGGTCGTGATGGCCATCCTGCTCGCCATCGCCCTCGTGCAGCTCCGCCGCGAACAGGAGCTGGCCAGGCTCCGCACCGAGTTCGTCTCGGGCGTGTCGCACGAGCTCCGCACGCCGCTCGCCCAGATCCGCTGGTTCTCCGAACTGCTGCACATGGGCAAGCTGCGGTCGGAGGAGGAGCGCGTCCGCTCGGCGGGGATCATCGACCAGGAGGCCCGCCGCCTCACCTATCTCGTGGAGAACGTCCTCAACTTCTCGCGCGGCGAGCGCAAGCAGAACCGGATCTCGCCGGCGCCCACCGACCTCGAGCGCGAACTGCGCGAAGCGCTCGAACTGTTCGCGCCGCTGGCGCGCTCCCGCAAGATGAAGCTGCGCGCCGAGCTCGCCGTCGACCTCGTGGCCCTCGTGGACCGCGATGCGTTCCGGCAGGTGATCCTCAATCTCCTCGACAACGCGGCCAAATACGGCCCCGAAGGGCAGACGATCACCATCGGCTCGGCGCGCACCGGCACCAAGGCCCGCATCTGGATCGACGACGAGGGGCCGGGCGTCGCCGTGGCCGACCGCGATCGCGTGTGGGAGCCCTACGTGCGCCTGGCCCGCGATACCGAGCGCGGCACCGGCGGCAGCGGTATCGGCCTCTCGGTCGTACGCGAGTTGGTGGAGATGCACGGCGGTACCTGCACCATGGAGACCTCCCCCAGCGGCGGCGTGCGCGTCGTCGTGAAATTGCCGGCCGCCGGCGCCGCCGCGATCAAGGAGCCCGCCATATGAACCGCATCCTCATCATCGAAGACAACCCCGATCTCGCCTACGGCCTGCGCACCGGCCTCGAGATCGAAGGCTACGACGCGGACGTGGCCGGCGACGGCGAGGTGGGGCTGGTCCGCGCCCGTGAGTGGAATCCCAACCTCGTCATCCTCGACCTCATGCTGCCCGGCATGGACGGCTACCGGGTGCTGCGCACCCTGCGCGACGAAGGACTCGAGATGCCGGTGCTCATCCTCACCGCGCGCGGCGAGGAGACCGACAAGGTGCTCGGCTTCCGCCTCGGGGCCGATGACTACGTCACCAAGCCGTGCGGCGTGCTCGAGCTGCTGGCCCGCGTCGCGGCGCTCCTCCGCCGCGCCCGCCGGTCCGACGTCCGCGACGCGGCGGCGCTGGAACGGTTCGGCGCCGTGGAGATCAATCCGGCGTCGCGCACCGTCACCCGCGGCGATCACCCCGTGGCGCTGAGTCCCAAGGAGTTCGACCTGCTCCTCACCCTCGTGCGCCGCCGCGGCGCCGTCGTCTCGCGCCTCGAGTTGCTCAAGGAGGTCTGGGGCTACAGCGCCGACGTCATGACGCGGACGGTGGACATCCACATCGCCGAGTTGCGCCGTAAGCTCGAAGACGATCCGTCCAAACCCAAGCACATCCTCACCGTGTGGAAAGCGGGCTACCGGCTCGAAGCCTGAGCAGCTTTCCCTCCGCGCTCGCCTCTCCCTCTCCCCCCAATCCATGCGCCGCTTCGCGTTCATTCCGGCACTCGCCCTCGCGAACCTCGTCGTCGCCGCCCCGGTTCGCGCTCAGTTGCCCAGCGATGGCCCGCAGCTCATCGCCGCGATGCACGATCGGTACGCCGACACCTGGTACCGGACGCTCACCTTCACCCAGAAGAGCACCTGGTTCGCGGCCGACGGCGCCGAGGCGCGCGTGCAGACGTGGCACGAAGCGGCGTCCATCCCGGGCAAGCTCCGCATCGACATGGGCGAGGCGGCCGCCCGCGACGGGATGCTCTATGTGGGCGACAGCACCTATCTATTCAAAGGCGGCAAGCTCACCGGCGCCGCGGCGGAGCGGAACCCGCTCATGATCCTCGGGTTCGATGTGTACCGGCAGGCCCCGACGCACACCGCGGACGTGCTGGGCCACGAGGGAATCGACCTCACGAAGTTCCACCGTGACACTTTCCAGGGCCGGCCGGTGTACGTCGTGGGTGCGGCCCCGGGAGATACGGCGAGCAAGCAGTTCTGGGTGGACGCCGAGCGCCTGCTGTTCGTGCGGCTCATCCAGCCCAACCCGCGCGGAACGGCCACGCAGGACATCCGCTTCAATCGCTATGTTTCCAGACCCGGCGGCTGGCTGGCTGAGCAGGTGCAGGTCTGGTCGGGCGGCAAGCTGGCCTATCAGGAGGATTACACGGACGTGCGCGTGAACGACTCGCTCGACCCGCAGCTGTGGAGTCCTGCGGCGTGGGCCACGGTGCCCCTGTGGTGGAAGTAGCCCGGCCGCTGCGCGCGCTTACGCTGGCGTTCGCCGCGCTGGCGGCCGCCGCCGGCGCGCGGCCGGCGTACGCGCAGCGCCTGGCCAGCCTGCCCGGTCGGGACTGTTCGGCCACCGCGTTCGTGCCCCCGCTCGCGCCCGACACGATCGCGCAGGACGTCCTCGATTCGCTCGGCACGATCACCGTGGCGTCGCGGCCTGGCGTGAGTCTGCTCAAGAACGTGATCGCCGCCAGATTCGATACGTCGGCCACCCAGATGCAGCGCCAGGCCGCCGTGGACCGCGTGTGCGGCGTGGTGATCGGCGGCGACCGCGGCGGCGATGCCGACGGCTACTACCTCGTGCGCCTGCATGGCGCCGGGAACGTGGAGATGCTCGACGCCGCGGCCGACGTGGTGCGCCATATGCCGGGCGTGGCCAGCGCGCAGACGCTGTCGCTCCACCGAACCGATGTCGCCGACGCGCCCCCCGCCGACGCGTCCGGCCCGGCGGAAACGTCGTGCGCCGACGGCTCCACCGGCGGTCTGCTGCGCATCGATGCCGTGAAGGAGATGCTCGCCTCGCGCGACGCCGGCGAGATCCGGTTGATGAACGACCTCGGCCTCGGCGGCGTGGACTCCAGCGCGGTGCGGGTGGTTGATGACGTCGGGGTGTGCGCTCGGGTGGCGTCCGCCATTTTGCGCGCCGCGCACTTCGAGTTGACCGACTCCCCGTACGTCGTGCTCCGCGCCGGACCGCGCTACGTGGCCTTCGACCCGCGCGGCTACAACCGCGCCTTCTTCCTCGTCGATTCGACCTTCAGCTTCCGCACCGTGCTGCGCTGACCGGCGCCGAGCACGGCGCGCGGCCTTACCCGGTTCGCGTCTCCTCCAGTTGGACCGCCAGCAGCCCCGGCGCCGTCACCGGCGCGTTGCACGCGTACGCGCGGCACAGATACGCCGTCGCCAGGCCATCCCGCAGCGGCCGGTCCGCGAGCAGCGGGACGTCCGCGTTGTCCGCGGCCGCCCCGCCGGCGATGACGAGCGACGGCACGTATTGCCGCGCCGATTCCCGCGCCAGGGCGCGGAACGCATCGCTCGACGGATCACCCACCACCGCCAGCTGCACCGCGCCGTACACCGCGAGGTCGGCCGCGCTCAGCAGATGCCCGAACGCCAGCGGATGCCGCGCCATCGGTTCGGCGAGCGAGGCCAGCACCCGCTCGCCGCGTTCGCGGTGCTCGGGGTCGCCGAACAGCTCGGCCAGCCGCAGCGACAGTTCCACGGCCAGCGACGTGCCCGACGGCGTGGCGTTGTCGCTCACGTCGCGCGGCCGCGTGATCAGCGACTCGTGGTCGCGGGCGGTGTCGAAGAAGGCGCCGGTCTCCTCGTCCCAGAACCAGCGGACGATGGCGCTGCCCAGATCGCGCGCCCGGTCCAGCCATATGCGATCGAAGGTCAGCTCGTAGAGCGACAGCGCGCCCAGCGCCACCGCGGCGTGATCCTCGAGGTAGCCGGCGAGACGCGTGACTCCGTCGGTGTGCACGCGCATCACGCGCCCGTCGCGCACCATCTCGCGGAACAGGAATTCGCCGTTGCGCAGCGCGAGGTCGCGGTACGCGGTCGACTCGAAGGCCCGCGCGCCCTCGGCCACCGCCCGCAGCATGAGCCCGTTCCACGCGGCCAGGATCTTCTCGTCGCGGGCCGGCCACACCCGGCGGCTCCGCGCGTCGTAGAGTGTGCGCCGGGCCCGGTCCACGGCATCGCGCAGCGCGGCCGGCTCCACCGCGGCCCGCGCCGCCGCGGCGCCGAGGTCATCGGGCACGTGCAGGATCGAGCGGCCTTCGAAATTGCCGCCCGCCTCCACGCCGTAGTACGCACGCACGAGCGGGGCGTCGGCGCCCAGCAGCGCGTCGAGTTCGTCCGCCGTCCAGAGATAGAACTTGCCCTCCTCCCCTTCGCTGTCGGCGTCGAGCGTGGAGTAGAAGCCGCCGCCCGGCGCCGTCATCTCGCGGGCCACCCAGTCGAACGTCTCCTCGCAGACGCGACGTACGCCGTCGTCACCCGTGGCCTGCCACAGGTGCACCGCCAGCCGGCCGAGGAGCGCGTTGTCGTAGAGCATCTTCTCGAAGTGCGGCACCAGCCACCCCGCGTCGGTGGCGTAGCGCGCGAAGCCCCCGCCCACCTGATCGTAGATGCCGCCGCGCGCCATGGCGCGGAACGACCGCGCGGCCACCTCGAGCGGGAACGGCTCGCCCGTTCGCGCCCACACGGCGAGCATGGCGTCGAGCGACATTGCCTGCGGAAATTTCGGGGCGCCGCGAAACCCGCCGTACCGCGCGTCGTACTCCGCGGCGGCCGCGCGGTAGGCGCGTTCGAGCAGCGCCGCGTCCAGCGCACCGGTGGCCGTGGCGGGCGCCGCCGCCGCATCGTAGATCTGCCGCAGCATGTCGGTGGTCTTGCGCACGTCGCCGCGCCGATTGGCGTACGCGTCCGACACCGCCTCGAGCACGCGCCGGAACGACGGCATGCCGTGCCGGTCGTCGGGCGGGTAGTAGGTGCCGCCGTAGAACGGCTCGCCCTCGGGCGTGAGGAACACCGTCATCGGCCACCCGCCGTGCCCGGTGAGGGCCTGCACTGCCTGCATGTAGATCGCGTCAAGATCCGGACGCTCTTCGCGGTCCACCTTGATGCACACGAACCGCGCGTTCATGAGGGCCGCGGTGCCCGCGTTTTCGAACGACTCGCGCTCCATGACGTGGCACCAGTGACACGCCGCGTACCCGACGCTGAGCAGGATCGGCCGCTCTTCGCGGCGGGCCCGGTCCAGTGCCTCGGCCCCCCACGGGTACCAGTCCACCGGGTTGTGCGCGTGGTGCCGCAGGTACGGGCTGGTCTCGTGCGCCAGTCGGTTGGCCATTGGTGCGCTCTGGGAAAAGTGACGCTACCTTAGACGTGGAACACTAACCATTCGGCAGCTGGACCCACGCCCACCCAACCGGACCCGCCGTGGCCGCCGACGATCGTTCTCGCCACTCCACAAAGCGCCGCACCGCTCATGCCGGTTCCCCCGCATCACCGGCGAGTCTTCCCACGCTGGGCCGCGTGCCCTGGTGGGCCGTGATCCTGTCGCTGCTCGTGCTGGTGTCGGCCGACTTCGCCGTGGATCCGATCCGGAACGCCAGCACCTTCCAGCGCGTGCCCGACGTGCACCTGGTGCTCTCCACGGGGTATCTGCTACTGGCCCCCATCTGCAGCGTGTTGGACACGCTGTCGCTGATGAGCGTGCGCCAGCACATCGCCATCCTCATCACGCTGCTGGCGCTGTTCGCCGCGTGCCGGGCGTGGCGCGGATTCCGCCATGGCACCGGCTTCCTTCGTGAATTGAAAGCGGCGGCCCTCGCGTTGGGCGGGCTGGTGCTGGTCTACGCCGTCGGCGCGCTCGTCCCGCGCCCGATGGCCGCAGTGTCGGTCGACACTCCGTTCAACGACGCCGTGCTCGTGGCCGACTTCCATTCGCACACCAAGTTCTCCCATGACGGCGCGCCCTGGTTCAGCCCCGAGGCCAATCGCCGCTGGCATCGCAACGCAGGGTTCGACGTTGCCTACATCACCGACCACCGCACCGTGCAGGGCGCCGAGGATGGAATCGCCAACAATCCGCCGGTGGCGGGCGAAGGCACGATGATCCTGCAGGGGCTCGAGGTGGTGTGGCGCGGCGCGCACGTGAACCTGCTCGGGGCGGAGCGACGGTACCGGGGCCTCACCGATCCGGCGCTGCGCGATCTGGACGACACGTCCCTCGCGCTCGCGAGCGCCATTCCCAACAGCGAGCCGATCGTGGTGTACACCTTCCCCGATCTCATGCGGAACCTGCATCCCGCCCACGGGCCCGGCACGCCCGGCGCGCGCGCCATCGAGATCATCGACGCGTCGCCGCGCGGGCTGGGAGACGTCCGCCGCCTCCGGACGGTGATCAGTTACGTGGCTGACACGTTCAACCTCGCGCTGGTGGCCGGCAGCGACAATCACGGATGGGGATTCACCGCGGCCGGCTGGACCCTCGTGTCCCTGCCCGGATGGCGCGGCATGTCCACCGACTCGCTCGCCGCCGCCATCGACGACGTCATCCGCACCCGGGGCTTCGAGGGCACCACGGTGGTCGAGCGCCGCGTGGCCAATACCCGCGGGTCCACGTGGCGCCTGATCGCCACCGCGCCACTCGTCGTCAGCCGCATGTTCACCATGCTCACCAACGACGAGCGCGTGTCATGGCTGCTCTGGATCTGGGCGATCGCGCTCGCGCCGGTGGCTTGGCGCCGGCGCCGGCCCCGGGGAGCGGCAGGCGCGGCATGACCGATCCCGGTCCGCCGCGCGCGGCGGGTAGGCACATTCGGAATGCGTGGCACCTGGCCCTGTTCGTCCTTGCCGCAGCGGCGCTCGTCCGACTCGCGTTCGCCGCGGTCATCCCCCTCTTCCCCGACGAGACGTACTACTGGGAGTGGTCCCGGCACCTCGCCGCCGGCTACTTCGACCATCCGTGGGGCATCGCCGCTCTCATCCGCGGCGGGACCGGGCTCGCCGGCGCTGCCGGCATCGGGCCGTCTCCGATCGCGGTCCGCCTGGGCGTCGTCGTCGCCGGATTCCTGGCGGCACTGTTCGCCTCGGCCATTGCCCGACGCCTGGGCGGCGACCGCGCCGGCCTCCTCGCGGCGCTCGTCTTTTCGCTCATGCCGCTCGCCGCCGCCGGACTGGTGCTCGCCACCCCCGACGTGCCGCTGCTGTGCACGGCCGCCGCGGGCGTGTACTGCGTGGTTCGCGCCGTCGAATCGAAGATCCACTCCCCGGCGTCGCTCGCCTGGTGGATCGCCGCCGGGCTCGCGCTCGGCCTCGCCTTCTCGTCCAAGTACACATCCATCCTGTTCCCCGTGGGCGTGACGATCGCCGTGCTCACGCGCCGGAGTCTGCGCGCACGGCTGGGCGAAGCCGGACCCTGGGCCGCCTGCCTGGCCGCGCTGACGGTGTTCGTTCCCGTCTTGGCCTGGAACTCACGCCACGGCTGGATCTCGTTCACGTTCCAACTGCACCACGGATTGGGGGCGCCCAGCGGCTCGCCGCTCGTGCGCGAACTCGCCCTCGTCGGCGGGCAGGCCGGTCTCGCCACCCCGATCCTGCTCGTCCTTCTGAGTATCGCCGTGTGGCGCGCGGTCCGCCGTCCGGCCGGCGACGCCCACTACCTGCTGGCAGTCGTGGCCCTCACGTGCGTCGGCATGTTCCTGTTCAGCGCCTTCCGCCGGCCGGTGGAGGCCAACTGGCCGGCGCTGGCCTACATCCCGGCCGTCCCGCTCCTGGCCGCCACCGATTGGGGCGTCCTCGGCCGCCGCTGGCTGCGCTGGGGCCTCGCACTTGCGGCTGTCGTGTCGTGCGTCGTGTACGTGCAGGCGGTCGTTCCGGTGCTGCCGCTGCCGGCGCCGCGCGATCCCGTGGCGCGGTCGGCCGGGTGGGGCCAGCTCGCCGACAGCGTCGCCGCGGCGCAACGCCTCGTGGCCGGCGATCGCGTGCACGCGTGGGTGGCCGCCGACAAGTACCAGGACGCCTCCGAGTTGGCCTACCATCTGGCGGGGCATCCCGTCACCTTCTCGCTCAACCTCTCCAGTCGTCCCAATCAGTACGATCTGTGGCCCGGCTTCCGGGCGCTCGCGCACGTGGGCGACGACCTGCTGCTCGTGCTGGACGAGGTGCCGCAACCGCACCACACGGCCGTCGTGCTCGCTGCCCACTTCGCGTCGGTGGAGAAGGGCGCGCTGGTGCCGCTCACCCGTCGCGACGGCGGAGTCGCCACCCGGCGGCGCATCTGGATCCTGCGCGGGTGGAAGGGAACGTGGCCGGCGACCGAGCCGTGAGACGCTGAACGGCCGACCGTCCTACCCTCCTACCCTCCTACCGTAGTCTTCCGAATCGCGTCCAGCATCCGGATCAGCTCGCGCTTCTCGGCGGCCGAGAGCATCTCCACCACCACGTCGTCGTATGCGCTGATCGGCGCGTCGAGTTGGGCGAGCAGGGCCAGCCCGGCGGCCGTGATCTGGCACATGACCTGTCGCCGATCGGGCGCGCTGCGCTCGCGGCGGGCATACCCCGCCGCCTCCAGCCGGTCGAGCAGTCGGGTGACCCCCGGCGACGCATCCACCATCCGGCCGCGGATGGCCAGCGTGGGAATGCCCTCGTCGCCGGCGCCGCGCAGGATGCGCAGCACGTTGTATTGCGGTTGCGTGATGCCCATCGGTTCGACGATGGCGCTGATCTCCCGCTGGATCAGCGCCGCGGTGCGCATGATGCCGATCATCGCTTCGGCGCCGATCGAGTGGAACGGTCGGGTCTGCTGCAGCTCCCGCTGGATCGCGCTCTCGCGGCTGGATTTCGAGGTCGCCATGGGGGATCAGTATACCCCTAAGTCATGGGCCGACACCACCCGTCCGTGAAATTGCGTCTCCACCTGCCGGACGAGGTCGGCGTCGGTGCCGCCCCAGAATAGCTGGTGCACCAGCAGCAGGAGCTTGGGCTTGGCCCGCGCCGCCAGCGCTCCCAGCTGGTACGTGGATGTGTGGTACCGGGAATGATAGGCCTGCCACGCGGGCGAGCGCTTCTTGAACTGCTCGGCGTCGTACACCTCGTGCACCAGCACGTCGCATCCGTTGCAGGCCCGCACCACGGCGTCGGTGGGGCGCGTGTCGCCGCTCACCACGATCACGCGATCCGGCGTCTCGAAGCGGTACCCGAACGAATAATCCCAGGCGCCGTGCCGCACGCGAAAGGCGCGCACGGTCACGTTGGCGTCGTGGTATACCACGCCGTCGTCGGTGAATTCGTGCACGTCGGTGCGCCAGCCGGTCTTGTTCGACGGCTCGCCCCCGTGCAGCCGGATGTCGATGTCCTTCACGTAGGCGGAATCGATGAACCGGACCATGTTCGCCGTGCCCGGGGGCCCGTACACGCGCAGCGGCGCCGTGCGCTCCAGCACCCACGGGGTCAGCATGAGGTCGGGCAGTCCGAGGGTATGGTCGGAGTGCAGGTGGGTGAGGAAGACGATGTCCAGCTTCGGCATCGCCAGCGCCGTCACCCCCTCGCGCACCGCCGCCGCCGCCCGGCGTACGATCCCGGCCCCCGCATCCACGAGGTACGCCTGGCCGTTGGTCACGATCGCGATCGCCGGCCCGGAGCGATCGGGGTCGGCGTTGGGCGTGCCGGTGCCCAGCACCACGACGCGCGTGTTCTGGGCCCCGGCGATGCTCGACATGGCGATGAGCGCCGCAAGCGCCATCCGGAACGGTCTCATGGATTCGGTGGTCTCGGGAATGTCCGCCGCGCCAACAGTCCCACAGTCTGCCGGTCCGGCCGTCGGACAGCAAGACGGCCCCCGTCCCGCCCGCGTTCTCGCCGTATCGGTCTTGCGCCGTTTCGGTCCTGCCCCGTTTCTTTAACCACCATGTCCAACCTTCCTCCCGACCTCGACGCCTTCTTCGTCGCCAACGAACACCGCATCCGCGACGAACTGTTCGACCTCCTGCGCATCCCCAGCGTGAGCGCCCGCTCGGAGCACGACCCCGACACCGCCCGGGCCGCGCAGTGGGTGGCCGACAACATGAGCAATGCGGGACTCCGTGCCACCGTGCACCCCACCGCCGGCCACCCCATCGTGGTGGGCGAGTGGCGGGGCGCCGGCGCCGATGCCCCCACGGTGCTCATCTACGGCCACTACGACGTCCAGCCCGCCGAACCGCTCGAGTTGTGGCACAGTCCGGCGTTCGAGCCCACCGTGCGCGACGGCAAGCTGTTCGCGCGCGGCTCGGTGGACGACAAGGGCCAGCTGTTCATCCACATGAAAGCGCTCGAAGCGCACCTCAAGGTGCGCGGCGCCCTCCCCGTGAACGTCGTCGTCCTCGCCGAAGGGGAGGAAGAGGTGGGCAGCGACCACCTCGCGGCATTCATCGAGGCCCACAAGGCCGAGTTGGCGTGCGGCGCGGTGGTCATCTCCGACTCGTCGATGTTCGCGCCGGGCCTGCCGTCCATCCTCTCGTCGCTGCGCGGGCTCGCCTATTTCCAGATCGACGTCACCGGCCCCACCACCGACCTGCACTCCGGGAGCTACGGTGGCGCCGTCGTGAATCCGGCCATGGCATTGGCCCGCATTCTCGCCACCATGCACGACGCCTCGGGCCACGTGGCCATCCCCGGCTTCTACGACAAGGTGCGCGATTGGGGAGACAAGGCCCGCCGAGAGATCAAGGCGCTGCCGTTCGACGACGAGCAGTTCCGCGCCGAGACCGGCGCTCCCGTGCTCGGCGGAGAGGCCGGGTACAGCTCGCTCGAACGCATCTGGATGCGCCCCACCTGCGAGGTCAACGGCCTGCTCAGCGGCTACACCGGCGAGGGCGCCAAGACGGTGCTGCCGTCGCAGGCCATGGCCAAGGTGAGTTGCCGCCTCGTGCCCGATCAGGATCCGCGCGAGATCGAGCAGCTCATGAAGGCCCATGTCGAGCGCGTCGCGCCCGGCGGCGTGACGGTCACGGTCCGGGCGCTGCATGGCGGCAGGCCGTGGCGCGCCGAGCTGGACGGGCCGCTCTACGACGCGGCGCGCAAGGCGCTCGCCGCGGCGTTCAACAAGCCCCCGGTGATCACCGGCGAGGGCGGTTCCATTCCCGTGGTGGGCGACTTCGAGCGCATCCTCGGCGCCCCCGTCCTGCTCATGGGGTTCGGACTGCCCGGCGAGAACGCCCATGCCCCCAACGAGTGGCTGAGCATGGACAACTTCACCAGAGGGCTCAGGGCCGTGGCCGTGCTGTATGAGGAGTTGGGCAAGAAGAGCTGAGGGCCGGACGCCTTCAGCCGCCCGTCCCCGGTTCGCTCACAGCCCTTCCAGCAGCGCGTCGTTGTTCGGCGTGGCCGCGATGCGCTTGATCAGCCACTCCATCGCCGCCTGCGGCGGCATCTGCGCCAGCCCGCGGCGCAGCGTGAACACGTTGTCCAGCTGGTCGGGACGGAACAGCTTCTCCTCGCGCCGCGTGCCGCTGGTCGCGATGTCGATGGCCGGATAGATCCGCTTCTCGGCCAGCGGACGGTCGAGCTTGATCTCGCAGTTGCCCGTGCCCTTGAACTCCTCGAAGATCACGTCGTCCATGCGCGAGCCGGTCTCCACCAGCGCCGTGGCGATGATCGTCAGCGATCCGCCGCCCGCCGCCGGCGCCACCGAGCGCGCCGAGCCGAAGAACGCCTTGGGCTTGGCCATCGCCGTGGCATCGAGGCCGCCCGACAGCGTGCGTCCCGTGCCGCGTTCGGCCGTGTTGTGCGCCCGCGCCATGCGGGTGAGCGAATCGAGCACGATCACCACGTCGCGGCCCAGCTCCACCTGACGCCGCGCGTGCTCCAGCACCATCTCCGTCACGTCCACGTGCCGCTGCGCCGGCTGGTCGAAGCTCGACGCGATCACCTCGCCCACCCCCCACGAGATCGCTTCGCTCACTTCCTCGGGACGTTCGTCCACGAGCAGGATGAGCAGCACCACGTTGGGATGGTTGATCGCCACACCCTCGGTGATCGCGTGCAGGAGCGTGGTCTTGCCGGCGCGGGCCGGGGCCACGATCAACGCCCGCTGGCCGAACCCGATCGGCGCCAGGAGGTCGATGGCGCGGCGGATCAACTCGGCGCCGCCCTTGGCCGGCCGTCCCGTTTCCAGGAACAGCTTCCGCTCCGGATACGACGCCGTGAGCGACTGGAAGTCCGGACGCTTGGCGCTGGCCACGGGGTCCTCGCCGTTCACGGTGCGAATCTCCATCACCGTCAGCCGGCCACGATGGTCGCGCCCCAGCGCGCAGTCCAGCGTGTCGCTCTTGCGCAGCCCGAACTGCCGCGCCAGCTGCGGGGGCACGTACGGATCGCTGGCCTCGGTCAGATAGCTCGCCTCGGCGCGGCGCACGAACCCGCCTTCGCGCTGCGGATCGTACCAGCCTTTGAGCTCGCCGGCCGGCGTGAGCACCGCGGGCGCCTGCGGCGTCGCCGGCTGCTCGCGCACGTCCCGCACCTCCCGGCCATCCCGCGTGTCGCGCACTTCGCGGCCGCGGCCCCGCCCCCGATTGCGACGATGGCGCCGCCCGTTGCGTTCGTGGCGGCTGAAGCCCTGGTCTGGACGCTGGGCCCCATATTCGCCGGTTCCGTTCGACGATGCGCCGTCCGGATTGATCGCCGGCGCCGCCGGCGCATCCCGCCCGTTCGATTCCTCGGGTGGCGCACTGTCCGACGTGGCGGCGGGCGCCGCCTCGACGGACGGGGCCGGAGCCGGAGCGGAGGAGGGAGCGTCGGCGGTGCTGCCGGCCGCGTCCCCTTCAGGGAGCATGTCCATGGATCCGTCCCGGTACGGGTTGGGTTCGCCCGACGCGTCGCCATTGGGGCGAGGCGGACGAGGGCCACGGCCACGACGAGGTGGGCGGCTACGTTCGTTCATTCGGCTGATGGTTTGGGAAAAGAGAAGCTCACTGTCTGGAACGCCCACGCTCAGCGGTGGGCCGGCTCTGCTGCTCACGCGTCACACGCGCTCCATTGCGCAAGCGCTCGAATCTGACCCGGGCGAATGAATTCGCAGCGCGGTCGAGCGCGAACTGACGGGATGTGGTGCGACGCGACTCTGGCGTTGATTTGTCTCGCTCGCGGCGCGGATGCCTCACGCGTCGGCGGGCGGGGCCCTGCGGGGCGCGGCCTCCTCGCCATCATCCACTCGCACGTGAGGGACGGGCTGCCACGCGATCGGCCGGAAGGACCGTACTGGTCGTGCCAGCGGACGCATGGAGTATCGGCAACTTGCCTCGTTCGCGCAACCCTGGAGTGGTCCGGGCGGGCCGGGACGGTAGGCGGCCGGGCCTCGGCCCCATATTTTCAGGCATGATTTCTCCAGCCATGGACGCGGCCGCCGAACTCCGGGCCGCGGTGCAGGACTACCAGCGCCACGACAACGTGGGCGTGCTCATGGATCGCGTGCGCGCGGTGGCGGAAGCCGTTTCGCCCGCCCAACTCCAGGCGGCCTGCGTCCCGTTCCGCGACCTGCCCGAGGTGATCATACCCGCGTACGAGCGAATCGTGTCTCAGGTGCCGGAAGACGCGCAGGCCTTGGTGATTCTCGCCAATGCCTACTGGCTCACCGGCCGCGGACCGGACGTGGTGGGCGATCTCGCGTCGCGCGCCATTGCCGTGGACGCAGAGAATCGCGGCGCGTGGCACCTGTGGGCGCTGTCGGAATCCGACATCCGCGAGCGCATGGGACGGTGGCAGCAGGTGGCGCAGCGATTTCCGCAGGATCAGTTGGCCCGGGCGGCGCTGGCCGACAACGCCACCAGCCTGGCTGGCGCCGAGCACGATCCGATGGCGCTGGAGCTCGCGATCCGCACCTACGAGGGGCTGCTTGGTGAAGGGCCGGCCGAGGCGCAGCGCGCGGCGCTCGAGTCGACGCTCAAGACGCTGCGGGGGTGGAAACTGTGACCGGGGACACACACGAGCATGGCGCCTCGCTGGCCGAATTCCGCGCCTACCGGGAGCGCATGAACGCCGAGATCCTGGGCGAGAACAACCTGGTGATCAATCGCTTCTTCGCGCTCGACACGCGGGCGTATGAGGCCGGCGCGCTGGACGTGAAGACCAAGGAGTTGCTGGGGCTCGTGGCCTCGCTGGTGCTGCGGTGCGACGACTGCGTCACCTACCACCTGGTGCGGTGCGCGGAGGAAGGGCTGTCGCGCGACCAGGTGTTCGAGTCGCTGTCCATCGGGTTGATCGTGGGCGGGTCGATCGTCATTCCGCACCTCCGGCGCGCCGTGGACCGGTGGAGCGAACTGGAGCGCGCCCGGCCCTGACCAATGCACGGCGGCGCGCCCCCCGAGGGGAGCGCGCCGCGGACCGCCAGCTGGGCATTGCCGGACGTTCAGGCCGAGACGTCGCGGGCCTTGGGTGCCATGGCGCTGACGATGTTGGTCAGGTCGCGCAGCTCGAATGGCTTGCGAAGCAGCGGACAGTCGCAGTTGCGGATGATCCGGTCCGCCTTCTCGGTGATGTCGCCCGTCATGAACAGCGTGCTGTGCTTGAGGTGCGGCTGCTCGGCTTTGGCCAACTCGAACATGACGTCGCCGCGCATGTCTTGAAGGCGCAGGTCGAGGACGAGGACGTCAACGGGCTCCTTCTTGAGCACGGCAACGCCAGCGTCTCCGCTGAGTGCGGTGCGGACGTCGAATCCAGCGCGCGTGAGCGCGATGGAGAGTGCTTTGCAGATTGCGGCCTCATCGTCGACGATGAGTACTCGAATTGGCGTCCCGTGCACCGCTCCGTCCTCCAGCTGTGGACGGGAGCGCCTGGTCAGGGCTCGCCGTCCTCGTCATGCTGCGCCGCCCGCACTCGCGTGGCCAGCAGCTTTACGAACTCTTCGGGGGGTAGCGCGTCCCGCACCTCGCTGGGCGTGTACCCCGTGAATTCACGCATCTGTTTTGTGAGCAGCCAGGGCCGGTTGTAACCCACCCGGGCCGCGATTTCCTTGATCGATCTTCCGGGGTCCCGCAGGTAAGCATATGCCCGGATGAGTCGTGCCGATACCACCACCGCCTTCACCGAGGGCATCCCCGCGGCCACCATGTACCGGTAGAGTCCGCGAGTGTTGGTGCCGCCGGCTTCCGCCAGCTCCCGGGCGCCATGGAAGCCGGCCGGGGACCGGTACAGCTGTTCGATGGCCCTGCCAACCGTCACGGGCAGCTTGGCGATGGGCTCGCGCAGTGCGCGCAGCATCCGTTCGCCGAGGGCGTGGGCCGGCACTCGCTCGAGGAGTTCGAGAAAGCGCTTGGGGTCGTCGTCAAACCGGTTGAGCACGATGTGCTCCACGCCGTGTCTGGCGAGTTGGACCACGCCCTGCATCGCGGCCGCGCTGAGGGTGGAGTAGAGCACGATGGGGAGGGACGGGAACAGTTCCCGGATCTCGGCCAGCGTGTCCACGTGCACCACTCCGTCGAGCGCGGGATCCGCGACGACGACGTCAACGATGCGGCTCTGCACCGTAGCGCGAAGCTCCATCCAGTCCGCGGAGGCGGAGAGGGTGTGCTCCGGGCCGAGTACGAGTCTCAGGTGAGTGAGAAGATGCCGGGGAAGGAGGGCGACGACGTCCACGCCTCAGGGGGCCGAGTGTCATAAAAACGCTATCCGATGACACAAAATGCGAGTTTACGCACCGGCTGGCGACCCTAGCTTCTCGATCAGTCGTTCCCCGTCACGGAAACTTCTGCTCAAATCTGGGAGATCGCCCCATGTCGCGCCGCAAGAAGATCACCTACCTCGTCCTGGCCGTTGCCTCCGTTGTGATGGCCGCCTGCGCGAGCCCGACGGCTCCGAAAAATGATACCTGCGTCCCGTCCAGCACGGTGACCTGCTTGGGTGGATACATGGGATCGGGCAGCTAGTCCCAACGCTTCACCCCTACCGAGGGCCACGGTTCGCGCCGTGGCCCTTTGTCTATCTCGTCGACACGGTCAATTCGCGCATACCGCGTACGGCTTCAACGATGTCGGCCACGGTGTCAGGCGTGGTATTCGAACTGCTTGGTTCTGGGCTTGACGCTGCGAGCAGCTGCTCAGCTTCGAACAGCAGCGTGTTGAATCCGTGATGCTCCGCCAGTTGGACGGCCTTGGCAAATGCGATCTGGCTGGGGTCGTCCTGGCCCAGCGCGCGGTGCGAACGTCCCAGCCGAAGGTAGTATTCCGTCCGTAATTCGGGCGGCAACGGCGCGCTCGCGAGCGAGCGCCGAAACTGCAGGAACACGGGCTCGAATCCATCTTCGGCCGCGATCGTCATCAACGACAGCATGGCCATCCAGCGCGTGTATTGCTCCTGCGCCGTGGTGGAGAGGACGAGAAACGCATCACGAGCGGCGCTCCTGATCCCGAGCATATGGAAGGCCGTACCGATATCGCTGAGAATGCGATCACGTTCCGCGGGGGTTTCAGACTCCCGTAGTGCCTCATACGCGAGCTGAATGGTCAGCTCATGATTCCCTCGAAGGCCCGCCACCATCGCGCGGTCGTGTAAGGCGCGGGAGTGGACGGCCGTCACGCCATGCTGGGCCGCTGCCGCAATGGTCTCGTCCAACACGGTCTCGGCGTACGGGAGATTTCCGCGTGCCACAGCGAGCTTGGCGTCGCCGATCCGCCCCCGCAGCACACCGATCATGTCGCCCACGCTCTCTGCGACCGCGCCCGCGGCGGTGTATGCCACCTGAGCTTCCTCGAACCGACCGAGCGTCCTCAGGCAGAAGCCGCGCTGCAGGTTCGCCGCGATGGCGGTGTCGCTTTCCTCCACCGGGTGGGTGTGGGCGATGACGCTATCGTAGACGTCAACTGCGAGGGCCCATCGACCGTCATACTCCAGCGCCCGACCATACGCCATCAAGCGCGGCATGGCCTCGTGCGTGTTCGCTCCCTTGCTGGTTTGCATCGCGTCAACAATGCTGCCCAGGATTGCGCGCATGGGCGTACCGTCGTCCATCTCCTCGATCGCCGTGCGCACGGCGCGCACGTTCCACGAATCCGGCACCACGGCCGATGCGCCCTCTTCCAGCCAGGCATCGAAAAGCCGCAACACGACGAGGCCGGCCGTCGCGGCCCGCCACTCGGCTTCGTGCTCTTCGTGCGTCGCTACTTCCTCGAAAAACGGAAGGTGGCGCAGGCTGCTCTCATTCCCGAATACCAAGTCTTGCCTCCGTTGAACTGGAGATCACATTCCAATGGGCGAAGAATTGCTCTGCCGAACGCGCAGAACAAGTGCAGTTTTGTGTCATCCGATGTCGCGTTTTGTGACAGGGCTCGGTCACCATGATACCCCCATAGGGCGGCTCACATTGACGGAGCGGGTGCCATGGGGGATGTTTGCGGAGGCGTTAACAGTCTCCTGATTGGTCCACCTCCTCTATCCGAGTGAGAATCGCATGGACTCCCCCAACGCGATGCACCCCGACGCTCCCCCTGCCGTGCAGGACAAGACGTCGGTCTGGGAAGACTTCCTCGACATCTTCTACGCTCCCTCCCAGGTGTTCGGGCGGCGCGCCAACGGAAATTTCTGGATCCCGCTGCTCGTAGTCACGGTCCTCCTGGCTCTGTTGGGATTTGCCAACCGGCACGTGGTGGAACCGATCTTCGACGCCGAATTCCAGCGCAACATGGCCACCGCGATGAAGAACAACCCGCAGCTCACCCCGGCGATGCTGGAGAAGTCGCGATCGGTGGGCCTGATCGCCGCGCAGATCGGCGCCGTGGTCTTCGTGCCCATCATCGTCGTGATCTCAGGATTTGTCGCGTGGGTGGGCGCCAAGCTGGTGGGCACCAAGATCTCCTGGAACGCCGCGCTCGTCGTGGCGGCCTACGCGGCCGTGCCGCGCGTGCTGCAGGGCGTCGTGATCTCGATCCAGGGCCTGCTCATGGATCCGTCCGCGTTCGTCTCACGGTTCAGCATCGAGATCGGACCCGCGCGGTTCTTCAACGCCGATACGGTCACGCCGATCGCCGGCGCGCTGCTCGACCGATTCGAGCTGTTCAGCCTGTGGGGCGTGGTGCTCCTCACGATCGGCGTTGCCGTGATCGGCAAGGTGCCCAAGGCCAAGGCGTGGGCGCTCGGCATCGGATTCTGGGTGGTGATGATGCTGCCCTCGCTGATCGGTGCGTGGCGGGCCTCGTAACGGCCGGTCGCTGCGATCCCTAACCACGCAGGCCGCGCGCCCGGGGGTGACCCTCCGTGCGCGCGGTCTGCGTGGTTAGGCGCCCGCCCCGGTGGACTCGCGGAGCGCGCGAATGGCGTCGGCGATCCGCGCAATGCGCGGCGGCAACAGGCCCATCGCTCCCGCGTTCTCGCACGGGTCGAGCGAACCGGGCTCCGTGCCGAGCTCGCCAAACTCGAAGCCGTGTCGTTGGGCAAGCTGGACTGCCTCAAGGAGGAGTGAAGCCGCGATCTCCGGTTCACCCAGGAGCCTGTGGCTCGCAGCGAGTTGCCCGAGAAACTCGAGTCTCAATTGCGGAGGAAGCGCCGCCGAGTCCAGGGCCGACCGATGCTCCTCGAACACCGCAGCCTCACCATCTTGAGCGGCGATCAGCATCAACTGGATCTCGCCGAACCATCGCATGTATTGCTCCTCGGCGGTGCACGACAGGACGAGAAATGCGTCACGCGCGACCGCTCTCACGCCCAACCTTCGGAATGCTTCGCCGATGTTGTGCAGGATCCGATCGCGCTCGGAGGGGATCGGATTTTCTCGGAGGGCCGCATACTCGAGCCGGATGACGGAGACGGTGTCTCCCCGCATGCCGGCCACCGCTGCCCGCCCGTTGAGCACCATGGACCGTATCGAGACGCGGCTGTCGCGCGGGGCCCGGCGCAGGATCGCTCGCAGCTTGGCGTCAGCCTCGATCAGGTGGCCTTGAGCCATCATCCCCATCGCCACGCCCAGCTCCGCCCGCAACTCCCCCTCCAGATCACCGGCCTTGATGGCCAGCCGCCGCGCATACTTGCACAGCGTGAGTGCCTCGTCAAACCGCCCCTGCATGCGCAGGCAGAACGCCTGCCGGATGAGCGCCAGAACCACAGCGTCGTTTGGGGTCGGCGGTCCGCCGTTCGCGATCACCGTTTCATACACCGCCAGGGCCAGCGGCCATTGGGCGGCGTACTCGAGCACCCGCGCGTACGCCATGAGCTGCCCGAACGCTCCGCCGATCTCCTCCGGGCCGCCCCGGGCGATCGCCGACAGCACCTCGCCCAGCATCCCGCGCGCAGGATTGCCCGTGTCCATCGCCTCCACCGCCGCGCGAGCACCCGCCACATCCACGGGCGCGCGGCACCCCCCGGTCACCCATCGCTCCACCAACCGGAGCACCAACAGTCCGGCCACGGCCGAGTGGGTCGCCGAGTCGTCCGCGCCCGGCCGGCCGATCTCGTCCAGGAAGGCCCGCGGGATGCTCCGCGACCGGGGATCAGGCATGGCGCCGCCCGTCGTTCCCCGCCCGGTCTGCCGCCCGCGCGTGCGCGCCACCGGGCTCCCCGTCGCGCCTCTGCCGGGGTGCCAGACGTCCCACGGTGTGTTCCACGAACTCGTCGGCCGTCACCGACTCGCGCAACTGCGCCACCGAACGACCGGTCCACCCGCGAAGGCGCGCGGACAGTTCCTGCGGCCCCCCATACCCGACGGCGCCTGCCACGTCGCGCACCTGACGGGCCGGATCGCGAAGCAACGCGAACGCCCCGGTAAGACGAGCCCCCTCGATCCAGTCATGCACGGCGTGGACACCCACGCGCTCGAGCCGGCGATACACCGACCGCCGCGTCAGCCCCGCGGCGGCCGCCATGTCGTCCACCGTGTGGAACTTGCACGGCGCGCGAAAGACACCCTCCAGGACGTCCCGCAACGGACCGCCCACCTGTTTCAACGTCGGCCCCAGCGCGGCGATCGTCCTCGTCACCGCATCGCGCACCGCAGCGCGAGCCACCAGATCTCCCCACCGGCCCGGCGCGTCCTCGTAACCGAACAGCACGACGTCCGTGACGCCGGCCGACGCCAGCCGCGTGAGCACCTGCGCCACTCCCGGCTCGAGCACCGTGTACAGCGTGATGTGGACGGCGGGAAAATCCGTGGCCAGCCAGAAGATGTCGGTCGCGTCCGACGCCGCGCCCGCCACGGGGTCGCAGATAACGCCGTCCACTCTCATGGTGCGAATGCGGGCGCGAACCTCCGCCGGTGATCCCACGCGGATGAGGTCAGGGATGCCGGACTGGGCCGCGGCAAACAGTGCGTCGGGAAGGTACGCGAGAAACGTGGACACGAAGAGTCGATGAGCGGGTGCTACCGGCGAGCCGCATTCCCGCTCCGCGGCGGCGTCCCCGCCACGAAGCGCGTCCTGGTCCGGTCGAGCAGGTCGAGCACCCGCGCGAGCTCGCCGCCATACATCTGCACGCGATAGAGTCGCAACGGATTGAATTCGGGATCGTACGGGCTGCGATTCGGACCGCCCGCCACCTCCAGGATCGCGTCGAAATCGTAGCGGTACACACGGCCGGTCTTGGGATCCTTCCACGACCCCTGCTTGGCGAGCGCGCGGTTCTTGGGCCAGACCCCAAGCGGCAGCGCGAACGTGCGCACCCGGTACCCCGGCACCGCGGAATCGATCGCCATCGCGCCCCGCGCGATCTGTTCCTGCACCACCGCGTCGCTGTACTTGGCCAGATCGGCGTGCCAGAGCGTGTGGTCGCACAGCTCGAACCCCTGCTGTGCCAGGAACTGCACCTTCTTGAACCGCCACGCGCTCTTCTGCCCCTGGATTCCCTTCTCGCCGAAGAACGCGTGGCCCGCCGCCGCCGCCGGCAGCATGCAGAACGTGGCCCGATTGCCCCAGTCCGGATGCTTGGCGTGGAACGCCAGCCAGATGCCCACCGCGCTCGTCGAATCGATCTCCAGCTGGCCGTTGCGCTCGATGTAGCGGAACTGGCTGGGAGAGGCGTCGTCGAACGTGAATACCACCGGGGAGGTCCCCGCCGGGATGTCGAGCTGCCTGTCCACGAGCTGCGACACGGTCACGGGACGGTAGCCACGCTCGTAGAGCAGCTCCAGGTCCTGCGCAAAGTGACGCCAACTCCGTCCCCAGCGGGAATCGCTGTCGGCCACGAGGTGATACTCGAGAATCGGCACCCGGCCCATGGAATCGGGCGCCAGGGCCGGCGGCCGCTGCCCCCCAGTTGCCCCCCGGTGAACCCCTGGGCCGGGTTCCGGTGTCGAACTTGGACCAGCTTGCGCCCGCGCGCTGGCCGACTGAAACACGAACGCGGCCGTCGCGCACGCGCGAATGAGCCGCTTCACCTGGGTGGAAGACATCGCGATGGATCCGGGTCTGGACGTGGGGTTGGGCCTGCACGTGAAGTCTAATCGGGCCGGGAGAAACCTGCGAAGCCGGCCGGCGTACGACTCTCAGGAGCCACTCACCACCCCATCGGCATGAACGTCACGGGCGCCATCGCGGCGCGCATCCACGGTCTCAGGCAGCGAGTGCGCGGGGCGACCGCGCGCTGGCGGTCGTTCATCCCGGTCGTCCCCCTGGCCGTGGTGCTCGCTCTGCTCGTGGGCTTCGATGTCTGGCTCGGCACCTGCGGATTCGCCGGCTGCCCCTCGCGGGCCGACGTGCGCGCCTACCGGCCGGACGAAGGGGGGCGGATCCTCGATCGGTCCGGCCGATTGATCGGCCGCCTGGCGTTCGTGCGCCGCGTGAACGTGCCGCTCAGCCGGGTGCCGCAGCACGTCCAGCAGGCGTTCATCGCCACGGAGGACCGCCGCTTCTACACCCATCACGGCATCGACTGGCGCGGATTCGCGCGGGCCACGGTGCGCGACATCGCCGCGCGCAGCTTCCGCCAGGGGTTCAGCACGATCGACATGCAGGTGGCGCGCAACACGTTCCTGGCCAACCGCTACGACGGCCATTCCATCAGGCGCAAGCTGCTCGAGTTGCGCTATGCGCGGCTGCTCGAGCGCGACCTCACCAAGCATCAGATTCTCGACCTGTACCTCAATGCCATCTACCTGGGTGATGGGGTCTACGGCGTCGAGGCCGCGAGCCGCGACCTGTTCGGCGAACACGTGTCGCAACTCTCGGTGGCGCAGGGCGCGATGCTCGCCGCGCTCCCCAAGGGGCCCTCGGTGTACACGCCGCGCCACGACAAGGCTCGCGCCATGCAGCGGCGCAACCTCGTTCTCGGACTGATGGCGGAGCAGGGCTATATCTCCCGGGACCAGGCGGAGCACGCGGCGGACGAACCCCTCGACGTGTCGGAAGACGGCTGGCGCCCGGATGAGCGCGATGCGTCCACGGCGGTGGATGCCGTCCGCGCCGTGGTCGACTCCGTCCTCCCCGCCGGGCGTCGCATGGGAGACCTCGTGGTGCGCACCACGCTCGACTGGCCGCTGCAGCGCGCTGCCGACCGCGTGGTGGCGGGGCAGGCGGCGTACATCGAGAGCCAGACGGACGACGCGTACGGATCGGCGCCTGGCCCGGTTGAGGGCGCGTTCGTGGCGCTGGATGCCGCCACGGGTGGCATCCGCGCGCTCGTGGGCGGCACCCGCGTGGCGCGCGGCGCGTTCAATCGCGCGCTCGAGGCGCGCCGGCAACCGGGCTCGGCGTTCAAGCCGTTCGTGTACACCGCGGCGCTGGAGGCCGGACTCTCGCCGGCTTCAATGGTCGAGGACGAGCCGGTGAGCGTGGACGTGGGCGGTCGCATCTGGAGCCCGGCCAACTACAGCGACGATTACCAGGGGCCGGTGACCTTTCGCCGCGCGCTCATGATCTCGTCCAATGCCGCTGCGGTGCGCGTGAGCCACGGCGTGGGCGAACGCCAGGTGATCGCCGCGGCGCGCCACAACGGGATCACGAGCCCGCTCTCCCCGGTGCCCTCGATCGCGCTCGGGGCGCTCGAAGTGACGCCGCTCGAACTGGTCACTGCGTACGCGCCGTTCGCCAACGGCGGCACCCGGGTGACGCCGCGCCTGGTGACGCGGATCGAAGCCCCCAACGGGAAGGTCCTGTGGAGGAGCGCGGTGCAACGCGCTCCGGCCATGGATCCGCGCGACGCCTACGAGATGACGTCGATGCTCGAAGGCGTGGTGAACTTCGGCACCGGCCGCGTGGTGCGGGAGATGGGCATCACCGGGCCGGTGGCGGGCAAGACGGGCACCACGAACAACAATGACGACGTCTGGTTCGTGGGGTATACGCCCACGCTCGTGGCGGGCGTCTGGTTCGGCTACGACACGCCCCATGCGATCGCCGCCAACGCCACCGGCGGACGGTTGGCCGCGCCGGCGTGGGCGGCGATCATCCGCTCGGCGTGGCGCGAGCCCGCGAATTCGGCGTGGACGCCACCGCCCAACATGGTGTCGGCCGTCATCGATCCCGAGTCGGGGCAGCTCGCCGGTCCCTGGTGCCCCCAGCGGCAGCGCGAATGGTTCAAGCCCGGCACCGCACCCACGGATACCTGCACCATGCACACGGCGCCCGCCGAGCCGAGCATCGCCGACGGATTCGGCGGCTGGGTGCGCGCCCTCGCGCGCGGCCTGGCGCGGGTCATCCGGTTCTGACGGCTCGCGCCGGACCGCGGACCCGGGCCCACGCCCGGTAGCCATGAAATTCGAACGGCCTCGGCGATGCTCCGCCAAGGCCGTTCTGGATAGTGGCTGCTTCACTCACTCAGACGCTTTCGCGTCTCCCCCTCGATCACAGCACCCCTACCCATGTGCTCTTATCCACCGCGAATCCCGGAAAGATCCGCTCGAACGCCGTGGCGCCGAGATGCTTGCCCACGACTTCGGAGAACAGACTCCGGAAATCCGTCGTCAACGCCAGATCGCGGTCTTCGTTGAGCTGCTCGGGCTCGAGGCCCGGCCACTTGCCGTGCACCTTGTGTCCCTTCACGTCGCCGCCGATCACGAACATTGAACTCGCGTGACCGTGATCTGTTCCACCATTCCCGTTCTGACGCGCGGTGCGGCCGAATTCAGACATCGTCAAGATCGTCACGTCGTCCATGCGATCGCCGAGATCGGCGACCAACGCGGCGAGCGACGTGGAGAAGTCGTCCAGACGCTGCGCCAGTTGGCCGGTGGATCCGCCCTGGTTCACGTGCGTGTCCCAGCCGCCCACGTCGGCGAACGCGATCTCGAGGCCGACGTCGGACTTGATGAGTTGGGCGATCTGCTTCAGATGCTGGCCGAATGGCGAGTCGGGATACCGGGCGC
>Ga0307373_10002169_pt1 | contig 35684 bp, 36 predicted proteins | sample OX2MG_FD_202534 | JGI IMG/M metagenome (GOLD analysis project Ga0307373, IMG submission 202534) | Soil microbial communities from Risofladan, Vaasa, Finland - OX-2 | ecosystem: Environmental > Terrestrial > Soil > Coastal area > Acid sulfate soil | place: Finland: Risofladan, Vaasa | collected...
GGCCCGGGGACGGTGGGGACCTTACCGGACGTCATACCGAAAGATATCCGGTATCTGCCTCACCCGTCAGTCCGGACGGCGAGGGAGCGGAGCTCGTTCTTCAACACCTTGCCGGTCGCGTTGAGCGGGAACGACTCCACGATCTCCACCCGCCGCGGGACCTTGAAGTTGGCCAGGTGCTCGCGGGCGTAGGCCACCACCTCGTCCACCGTGAGGTCCACCCCGGGCTTGGGGATCACGAAGGCCATGCCCACCTCCCCGAAGCGCTCGTCGGGAATGCCGATGACCGCGACCTGTGCGATCATCTCGAACCCGGCGAGGGCCTTCTCCACCTCGGCCGGGGCGACGTTGAAACCCCCCATGATGAAGAGGTCCTTCTTGCGGTCGGTGATGCGGAGGTAGCCGTCGTCGTCCTCTACGACGACATCCCCGGTCTTCAGCCATCCGTCGACGAACGCGTCCTCGGTCGCCTGCGGCTCCCCGTAGTACCCCGACATCACGTTGTAGCCCCGGACGAGGAGCTCCCCGGGCTCGCCCGTCGCCACGTCCTTGCCGCCGTCGTCGACGACCCGGGTCTCCACCCCGGGGATCGGCGTGCCGACGGTCGTGGCCACCAGCTCCGCCCGGTCACCGGGCAGGGTGGTCGAGATGATGCCGTGGGACTCCGTCATCCCGTAGCCGGCCAGGCAGGTCTTGATCCCCTCCTCGCGCAGGAGGCGGTAGATCAGCTCGACCGGGACGGTCGAGGCGGCCACCGTCACCGCGACCAGTGACGAGAGGTCGAACGACGCGCGGGCCGGATGGTCGAGCAGCGCGAGGAACATCGTCGGAGCCCCCGGCATGTGCGTGACGCGCTCGGTCTCGATCAGCCTCATGACCTCTTCCGGATCGAACACGGGCACTGGGATGGTGGTGGCGCCGTACCTCAGGTCGAGCATCCATCCGGCCTTGTAACCGAAGGTGTGGGAGAAGGGCAGGGCGATCAGGGCGCGGTCGCCTTCGCCGATCCCGTAGCCCCGGTTGTAGGACTCGTAGGCGATCAGGCTGGCGCCGTGCCGCAGGACCACCCCCTTCGGGGTGCCCGTGGTGCCCGAGGTGAAGATGACGTCGCTCGTGTCCTCGGGTCCGATCCGGTCGATCCGGCGGAGGACCTCGGCTTCGGGGACGTCGTCGCCCCGGGCCAGAAAGGCCTCCCACTCCGAGCTGCCCTGCCCGCCGGGCATGGGCAAGGTCACGGCGTTCGCCAGGGCGGGAAGCTCGGGCGACTCGTCTCGCAGCATCCGGAGGTAGTCACCCCCTGCGAAGTGCTCGACCGTGAGCACGGCTCGGGCGTCGACCTTGCCCAGGATGTAGGAGGCCTCCGATCCCCGGAACCGGGTGTTCAGCGGCACCAGCCACGCCCCGGTGGCGAGGATCCCCAACGCGCTGAAGATCCAGGCGGCGGAGTTCGGTGCCCACAGGCCGATCCGGTCGCCGGGCTCGATGCCGCCGGCGATCAGGGCCCGGGCGACGGCGAGCATCTCCTTCTGCACGTCGGCGAAGGAGAACCGGTGGCCGCCCTCCATCACCGCTTCTCGCTCGGCGAAGCGGTCGGAGGAGTCGAGCACCATCCGGGGGATCGTCAGGTGCTGCCGGTCGTCGCCCATCCCGCTCGCCCCCGTTCCTCGGGCCCCTCTCCACCTGCCGCCCGCCCGAGCAGGTCGTCCCCGGAGAACGTAGGCGGCGGTGGCCGCCCGAGCAACAGGCGCGGGCAGGTTGGTGCCGCATGGGGCCGGCACCCTTGGTACGATTCGTCGACTGGTAACTATTCCAATGCTTTGGTCTCCAATGCTTTGGTCTCCAATGCTTTGGTCCGCAATGCTTTGGTCCGACCGGCTCGTCCCGCCCGGTTGGGGGCAGGACATCGAACGAGGAGCTCCCGAAATGGCCCGAGAAGTCAACTTCCCCATCTTCGACGCCGACAACCATCTCTACGAGACCCGCGAGGCGTTGACCAGGTACCTTCCCGACGCCTACAAGGGGGCTATCGACTACGTGGAGGTGCACGGGCGGACCAAGATCGTCGTCCGGGGCCAGATCAGCGACTACATCCCCAACCCGACGTTCGACCGGGTCGGCCGTCCGGGGGCCCAGGAGGAGTACTTCAAGATCGGGAACCCCGAGGGCAAGTCCTACCGGGAGATCATCGGCCGGGGCATGGACTGTCCTCCGGCCTTCCGGGAGGCATCGTCCCGGCTGACCCTCATGGACGAGCAGGGAGTCGACTACACCCTGATGATCCCGACCCTGGCCAGCCTGGTCGAGGAGCGGATGCGTGACGCCCCCGACCTCTGTGCCGCGGTGATCCACGCCCTCAACCGGTGGATGGTCGACGAGTGGCCTTACGTGTACGAGAACCGGATGTTCTCGACCCCGATCATCACTCCGGGGCTGGTGGACAAGGCGATCGAGGAGCTTGGGTTCGTGCTCGAGCACGGGGCGCGAGTCGTCTTGATGCGGCCGTCGCCGGCCTGGGGATACCGGGGCCCCCGTTCCTTCGCCCTCCCCGAATTCGATCCCTTCTGGAAGCTCGTCGAGGAGTCGGGGATCCTGGTCGTGGTGCATGCCTCCGACACCGGCTACCAGCGCTACATCAACGAGTGGGAGGGAGCCGGAGGCGAGACGCAGGCCTTCGCTCAGCCGCAGCCCTTCGGCGCCTCGGTCCGCGAGCAGCACCGCGACATTCAGGACGCGGTGACCTCCATGATCTGCCACGGGCTGTTCACGCGGTTCCCGAAGCTCCGGGTGGCGTTGATCGAGAACGGTGCCGGTTGGGTGCCGAGCCTCCTCGAGCACCTCGACATCACGTGGCGGAGCATGCCCCAGGTCTACGAGGAGAAGCCTTCGGCCACGTTCAAGCGGCACTTCTGGATGCACCCGTTCCACGAGGAGGACCCTCGGGACCTCGTCCGTCTCCTCGGGGCCGGGCACGTGATCTTCGGTTCGGACTACCCCCATGTCGAGGGCCTGGCCGAGCCGCTCTCCTACGTCGCGGAGATGGAGGGTGTCCCCGACGAGGATCTCCGCAAGATCATGGGTGGCAACATGATCGACCTGCTGCACGTGCCGGTTCCCGCTTGACGGTCCGCCGGCATTCCTCCCGGTGACCGTGGGCGAGGTACCCGGGGGAGCCGTCGGGGCTCCCTACGGGATGACGGTGCCGTTCGACGGCGTACCCCTCCACGAGCACCGTCGGTGGTTCGACGAGCTGTCGAAGCTCGGATACTCCGACGTCTGGTCGTCGGAGGTGGACGGGAGCGACGGGTTCACCCCGCTGGCCCTGGCCGCGGCGTGGACCCCGACGTTGCGCCTCGGGGTGGCCATCGCCCCGGTCTTCACCCGCGGGCCGGCCCTGCTCGCGCAGACCGTCGCCGCCATGAGCGAGGCCGCCCCCGGCCGATTCGCCTTCGGCCTCGGGGCGTCGTCCGACGTCATCGTCGAGCGCTGGAACGGTATCGACTACGTCGATCCGTTCAAGCGGACCCGTGACACCCTGCGGTTCCTGCGCTCGGCCCTCCGTGGCGAGAAGGTGGACGAGGCCTACGACACCTTTGCCGTGCGGGGGTTCCGCCTGTCGCGCCCGGTCGAGCAGCCCCCGCCCCTGTACCTCGCTGCGCTGCGGCCTGGCATGCTCCGGCTCGCCGGGCGCGAGGCCGACGGTGCCATTCTCAACTGGCTGTCCGCCGACGACGTGAAGAAGGCGGTGGCCGAGGTGGGACCCGGGAAGGAGGTCGTGGCCCGCCTCTTCGTCCTCCCGAACGGCGACGCCGAGGTGGCGCGGGCCGCAGGTCGTCGTCTGATAGCCAGCTATCTCAACGTTCGGGCCTACGCGGAGTTCCACCGATGGCTCGGAAGGGGCCCCGAGCTCGAGCCGATGTGGGCCGCGTGGTCCGCTGGCGACCGGAAGGGTGCTCTGGCGGCCATCCCCGACGCGCTGGTCGACGACCTGCTCATCCACGGCACGCCGGAGGCGTGCCGGCGGCACGTGGCCCGGTACGTGGCCAACGGCGTCACCCTGCCGGTCCTGCACGTGTTCCCGGCCGGCATCGACCTGGCCACCGCCATTCGTGGGTTGGCTCCGTAGGCGGGCACCGGCTGCGAGTCGCTAGTCTCCGGTCTCATGTCCGACCCCCAACCCGCAGAGCTCGTCCTGCAGAGGACCGAGGAGCTCATCCGCGCCACACCTCCGGCCGCCACCGATCCGGTCGCCTTCCTCCGGGCGCAGTACGACTCCGGGTTGGCGTGGGTGCACTTTCCGGTCGGTCGGGGCGGGCTGGCCGTGTCCGCCGAACTTCAGCGGGCGGTCGACGACCGGTTGGCCGACGCCGGTGCCCCTCCGAGCGGGAAGGTCTCCAACCCGATCGGAGCCGGCCAGATCGCCACGACGATCCTGACTTTCGGCAGCGACGACCAGAAGCAGCGCTACCTGCGCCCGATCTTCTCGACCGAGCAGTACTGGTGCCAGCTCTTCAGCGAGCCGGGTAGCGGGTCGGACCTCGCATCGCTGGCCACCCGGGGCGAGCGGGACGGCGACGTGTGGATCGTCAACGGGCAGAAGGTGTGGACGTCGGGTGCCCACCAGTCGAGCTATGCGATCGTGCTGGTCCGCACCGATCCCGACCTCGAGAAGCACGCCGGCCTGACGCAGTTCGTCGTCGATATGCACGCGCCGGGCGTGGAGGTCCGGCCGCTCCGGCAGATGAGCGGCGGGGCCGAGTTCAACGAGGTGTTCCTCACCGACGTGCGCATTCCCGACAGCGAGCGCCTGGGTGAGGTCGGAGCCGGCTGGTCGGTGTCCAACACGACGCTCATGGCGGAGCGGTACAACATGCCGCAGATACCAGCGAGAGGCGCGGGGCCGATCGGCCTGGCCGTGGGCTTGTGGAGCGCCCGCGAGGACAAGTCGTCGGCCCAGGCCCTGGCGCTGCGCGATCGGCTGATGGAGCACTGGGTGGACGCCGAGGTCGTGCGACTGCTGCAGGCGAGGGCCGCAGCCCTGCGGGCCGCCGGGTCCGCCGGCGCCGAAGGGTCGCTCGGGAAGCTTGCGGTCGCGGTCGCGGGTCGTTCGTTGGCGGCCTTCACCGTCGACCTCCTGGGCATGGAGGGGACGCTGATCGACGGCTACGACGACGTCTCGTCGGACTTCGGCCGACGGACCTATCGTGGACGCTGGGGGGCGCAACGGGCCTTCGTCGGGAGCCCGGGGATGTCGATCGCCGGGGGAACCGACGACATCCAACGCAACATCATCGGCGAGCGGGTTCTCGGGCTGCCCCGCGAGCCGGCGCCCGACCGCGGCGTGCCCTGGAGCCAGACCCTCCGCAACTGACCGGTCGACCGAGCGCCGGGCCGCCGCCCTCAGGTCGTAGGCTGCTCGTGTCCCCGGGCGACCTGCGGGGGGGGAACGAGGAGGGGCAATGTCGAAGATCTGGGCCAATTCGGGTGACTCCCACCTGGTGGAGCCGGACGGCCTGTTCGAGCAGGGACTGCCCCCGGCGCTGGCGGAGCGGATGCCGAGGAGCGTGAAGGACGACGACGGCCGGTGGGAGACCGTTCACGTCGACGGTCAGACCTTCCGGCGCAGGATCCCGAGCCGGCCGCTGCGCGACACGGAGACCGGGATGACGGTGGCGGAGCGGGCGCCCGGGGCGGGGGACCCGGTCCTGCGCCTGAAGGACCTCGACGCGGAAGGAATCTGGGCGGAACTGATCTATCCCTCCATCGGGATCTGGACCTCGTCGATCGAGGACCCGGCCCTCCTGCGCGAAGGCGTGAAGGTAATCAACGACTGGGCGATCGGGTTCCAGCGGACCTCGCCACGATTCGTGTGCACGGCGTCGGTACCGCTCCTGGCGGCCCACGATGCCGTGGCCGAGATCGAGCGGGCCGCCGGCCTCGGGTACAAGGCGGCCTTCTTTCCGGTCGCACCACCTCCGTCCCAGCCGGCCTACCAGCACGACGTCTGGGAGCCGGTGTGGGCGGCCCTCGAGGAGACGGGACTCGTCCTGAGCTTCCACATCGGGACCGAGCCCCACGATGCCGGAAGCCGCAACGGCACCTACCACTCAGGGCCCGGCGGGGCGGTCCTCAACTACTTCGAGACGACCTTCGGCGGGCAGCGGTGCACCGCCCAGCTGATCGCCTCCGGCGCCCTCGATCGGCATCCGGGCCTGCGGGTCATGGTGTCGGAGGGGGGTGCCACGTGGGGGCCGTTCATGGCCGACCGCCTCGACGAGGGCTACCGCCAGCATGCGTCGGCCGTGCGACCGACCCTCTCCAAGCCACCGAGCCGGTTCCTGTACGAGCAGGTGTACGCCTCGTTCCAGCATGACCGCTCGGCGGTGCCCGCCCAGTGGGCCATGGGTTGGGAGAACGTCATGTGGGGGAGCGACTATCCCCATATCGAGGGGACCTTCGGGCACACCCAGAAGACGCTGCACGAATTGTTCGACGACGTCGACGAGGTCGTCCGCAGACGGATCACCCTCGGGGCCTTTGAGGAGCTGTTCCCCCATGTCCCACCGTGTCCGGCGGAGTCGGGGGACTGACCGGCGGCCAGCGCGCTCAGTCCCACTCGACCCGTTCGCTCAGCACGTCGGGGAAATACCTGCGGGCGAAGGAGACCTCGGCGGCGAGCTCGCGCTGGATCGTTCGCTCCGCGGCGTCGGCGTCGCCCGCCTCGATCATCCCGAGAAGCTGTTGGAGCCGGACGAGGTTCCCCTTCCAGTACTGGTCGTCGTCGAACCATCCGTGGACCCGCCACGAGTAGATGTCCCGCAGGGCCTGCGACAGCAGCGAGAGGACGGGATTGTGGGCGGCTGCGCCCATGGCGGCGAAGAACCGTTGCGAGGAGCTGCCCAGGAGATGGTGGTCTGCCGCCGGCAGGGCGCCGATCTCGTCGAGCATCCGGCGGAGCACCTGCTTGTCCGAGCGGGTGGCGCTGGTGGCCGCGTGCCAGCCCACCTGGGGGTCCATGGTCTTCCGGGCGACCAGCACGTCCCCGTAGGTTGCGTGCCGCTGCTGCAGGTAGAGCTTCAGCGAGTCGCCGACGTCCCGGGTCTTCAGCCGTTCGAGCACCGGCCCACCGCCGCGCCCGGTCCGGATGGAGACGACTCCTTGGACCTCGAGGATCCGCAGGGCCTCGCGCACGCTGGCGCGGCCTGCCGAGTAGATCTCCATCATCTTGGTCTCGGCCATCAGCTGGTCACCCGGGCCGAGACCCAGCTCCTCCGCGTCGAGGAGGATCCTGCGGGCCACCACCTCGGCGACCTTCCTGGCCCGATCGGGCGATCGGGGTCCCGGCGCGGGGCTCATGCAGGTTCACCCTATCCCCGCTGTGGCTCTGGGCCATGTTTCCCGATCCCGATCCCGATCCCGCCCGGGTGGCGCTCGGAGCGATGTCGCGTACAATGCGCCCCACGCCGGGCACGGCCGCACGACGCCGTACCGCCTGAGGACAACCGAGGAGGGGCGTGGCTGATCTGGAGTACTCGGTCGATGACGGGGTCGGGACGATCCGGCTCAATCGGCCCGAGCGGAAGAACGCCTTCACCATGGGGATGATCCAGGAGTGGGGCGACATCGTGCGCGACGTCCGCCACGATCCCGAGGTGCGGGTCCTGGTCGTGACCGGAGCGGGCGACGCGTTCTGCTCAGGGGTCGATCTCGACTCGTTCGGCGACCCCGGGGCCGCCGCCACGCCGCTCGAGCGCCGCCAGATGCTGACCGAGAAGATCCATCGGGTGGCGCTCGGACTCGAGGATCTCGACAAGCCGGTGATCGCCTCGGTCAACGGCGCGGCGGTGGGTGCCGGCATGGACATGGCGCTCATGACGGACATCCGCATCGCCGCACGATCGGCCCGGTTCGCCGAGAGCTACATCCGGGTCGGCCTCGTCCCCGGTGACGGAGGCTGCTACTTCCTTCCTCGGCTCGTCGGGCTGGCCAAGGCGCTCGAGCTGCTCCTGACCGGCGATTTCGTCGATGCCGAGGAGGCGCAGCGGATCGGGATCGTGAACCGCGTGGTGGACGACGAGGATCTCGGCGCGGCCACCGACGCCCTCGCCCGCAAATTGGCCGAGTCCCCGCCCGTCGCCGTCCGGATGATCAAGCGGGCCACGTACCAGTCGGCGCGGAGCGATCTGCGGACGTCGCTCGACCTGATCGCCTCCCACTTCGGTGTGGTCACCTCCACCGACGATTCGGCGGAGGCGATGGCCGCCTTCCGGGCGAAGCGGCCGGGGGAATTCACGGGCCGATGAAGCCGGGGCCCGGGGGATCGGGTGTCTGACCGGGACCGGTCACCTTCGACGTCGGGATGCCCGGGCCGATGAAGCCGGCGCGATTGCAGCGCACGATCCTCGTCGACGACGTCGCGCTGTGCTTCCCCGACCTCGACATCCGCGAGGAGGCGCTTCCGGGCTACCTGGCCGGCAACGCCCTGCGGGTCCTCGGCCGCCCGGCTGCCTGGGCCGAGTCCGTGCCTCCGGCCGGAGGGGGTCGGTGATGGACGTCACCGAGGACGGGATCACGGTCGAGGAGGTCGACCGCACCGGGGTGGCGACCGTGTGGCTCGACCGTCCGGAGCGGGGCAACGCGTTCACCCTCACCATGACCACCAGGCTCCACCAGGTCTTCGCCGGGCTCGACGCGGACGACGCGGTGCGCTGCATCGTGGTGACCGGCCGGGGCCGTCACTTCTCCACCGGCGCCGACCTCGAGTCGGGGATGCTCGGCATCTCGTCGGAGGAGGTGCTGACCGGCATGCGGCGGGACGTGGCGAACCGGATCCGCCCCTGGGCCATGAGAACGCCGGTCATCGGGGCCCTGAACGGCTCTGCCGTCGGCATGGGGCTGACGCTGCCGATGCAGTGGGACATCCGGGTCATGGCCGAGGACGCCAAGTACGGGTTCGTGTTCAACCGACGGGGGGTCATGCCGGAGTTCAACTCGCTCTGGCTGCTCCCGCGCCTGATCGGCCTGTCCCGCGCGGTGGAGCTGCTGTTGACCGGACGGATCTTTTCGGGCGGCGAGGCCCTCGCCCTCGGGCTGGCGAACCGGGCGGTGCCGGCGGGCTCCGTGCTCGATGTCGCCCGCGAGATGGCCGGCGACATCGCCGCCAACACGGCTCCGGCCTCCACCGCCATCACCAAGCGCCTGGTGTACGAGTGGTTGGGGGAGCACGACCGGGAGCGGGCCTTCAACGAGGAATGGGAGCTCTTCCGCTGGCTGGGCCGGCAACCGGACGCGGCCGAGGGGGTGCGGGCGTTCATGGAGAAGCGCTCGCCGTCGTGGACGATGCCGAAGTCGACGGAGACCCCCGAGTTCGGACCGGCACCGACCTGGGAGGACCTCCGCGGCTGATTACGCCGTCGTCCGGTCTGGTCGTCCGGTCCGTCCGTCAGGTCCCGAAGAGGCCGTTGAGCGCGGCGGCGACGTCGCCGGCCGAGCGGACCGGTGCGAGGTGGCCCCCGCCGAGGCGTGCCAGGTCGGTGGCCAGCTCGGCGTCGTGCTCCCCGTCGGTCTCGAGCAGGACATGGAGCCGGGGGAGTGCCCCGACGGCGGTCCGCGGGTCCGGGCCGGCGTTGTGCACGCCGTCGGACAGCAGGATGGCGATGCGCTCGCGGGCACTCGACCGTGCCAGCTCGACGGCCCCGACGTGCAGGCCGACGTGGATGTTGGTGAGCCCCTCGACGGGAAGCGCCGCCAGGTCCTCGAGCACCCGCGCCGGCGAGGTCCTCTCCGAGCCGGCGGTCAGGATGGCCGCATCCTTCCAGAAGGCGACGACGGTCAGCTCGTCGTCGCGCAGCTCGCCGCTCAGCGCGCCGACCGCCGCCGCGGCGAGCAGCGCCTTGTCGCCCTTCATCGAGCCCGAGGCGTCCACCACCAGCACGACCGACCGGCGGCGGGCATGGGGGACGCGGACCACGATGTCCTCCTCCGCCACGACGCGCCGGCCGACGAGGTTCTCCACCGTCCGCTCGATGTCGAGGTCGTCGCCGTTGTCGCGCCACGGGACGCTCACCGGGGGGCCGTTGCCGGGCGAGGTCCGCTGGTGGCCCCGCCGTCTGAAGGCCAGGTTCTCGGCGATCTGCCGCACCGTCCTCCGAAGGACCGGATCGACATCGGTGGTGCGCAGCACCTCGGCCAGGTCTCGGATCTCGCCGATCTCCGCGGTGGCCCCGGCGGTCACCCGTCCCGGTTGCAGGCCGGGCTCACCCGTCCCGTCGTGGCCGGTGATCACCGATCCGTTCCCGCCGGGCCGGAAGAGCACCGGCGCCTGGTCGAGCTGCTTGGGGACCGGGCGCCTCCTCCCGGTGATCGGCTCCTCCGTCCGCAGCTGAACGGCGACCTCGACGTCCGCCCCCCTTCAGCCGGGCGCCGCCCGGTGCGGGGCGAGGAAGAACCGGTCTTCCCAGATCTCGCGGAGCACTCGTTCAGGGGTCGTGTCGGCGGTCTCGACGAGTTGGATCCTGCCCGAGAGCGCGACCATCGTCGCGTCGAGCACGATCGAAGGGTACCGTCCCGCCGGTTTCCCGTCGCGCGGATCGAGGTCGCCCGGATCGAGGTCCTCCAGCTCGAGGCCGTCCAGCTCGAGCAGGCGCTGGGCGACCAGCACGAGGTCGATGGCGCCGCGCACGGAGCTCCCCTGGCGTACCGCGTGGTGCAGCCGGGTGGCCCGGACGAGGGCCACGCCGTCCTCGACGAGGCGGGTGCGGGCGCTGTCGGTCCGGAGGCGCACGATGTCGATCTCGTCCGCCTCGTCCTGGTACCCGACGGCGATCCGGCAGAGACGGTCGTGCACGCTCGAGCTGATCCGTGAGGTTCCCACGTTGTCGAAGGGGTTCATGGATGCGATGACCCGGAAACCTTCGCTCGCCCGTACCAGTCCGACCCGGGGAATGGCGAGCTGTCGCTCGGCCACCGCGCTCAGCAGGGCGTTGAGCGTGTCCTCGGGGGCGCGGTTGATCTCCTCGATGTAGAGGAACCCCCCGTCCTCCATGGCCCGGACCAGGGGACCCGGCACGAACGTGTCGGCGGTGAAGTCCTCGTGCAGGACCCGGGCGGGGTTGTGATGCCCGACCAACCGGGACGTCGTGAGCTCGGCGTTCCCTTCGACGAAGACGAGCGGGACGTCCAAGAGAGCGGTGACTTCCCTGAGCAACGTGCTCTTGCTCGTGCCGGGCGGTCCTTCGAGCAGGATGTCGCGGTGGGCGGCCAGGGCGGCCAGCAGCAGGCGCAGCTCCTCGTCCCGGCCGACGATCCGTCCACTCAGCACCGCCCGAGCGGTACGAAGATCGGGTCCGAGGGCGCTCATCCGCGTCGGGGGCGAGGGACCGGGCGGCCACGGGTGGCACTGCAGATCGACGTTGTCACGACCTCGTGCCCTCCCATGCGGTGCCCCTCCCGGTGTCGGGTCGACACTAGGGGCAGCGCTCGCCTGCGGGCAATCTCGCCCGATCCCGGTGGCGGGACCGCGACGGCGCGAAGGGCCCTCACAGACGACGGCTCTCCCGCTGGTAAATTCCGTCCTGCCGCTGCAGCCCCCGGCCTCGTCCGGCCGGCACGGACGAACCGGCAGCAGGCAGACGAGCCGGCAGCAGAACGACGAGCCGGCAGCAGAACGACGACACCGGCAGCAGAACGACGACAAGGAGCACGATGCCGCAGTTCTACGATGCGATGCCGACCGACTGGATCGATCCGGGGAACACGGCGACCGTGTCAGTGGACGGGTTCCCCGTGGCCGTCGCCAACGTCGACGGCGAGTTCTTCGCCTTTCAGAACCTCTGTCCGCATCAGGGGACGACGATCGGCGGGCGACCGCTCGAGGAGGCGTGCTACATCTCGTGCCCGCAGCACAGCAGCCGGTACGACGTGCGGACCGGCGAGTGTGTGGTTGCTGCTTCGAGCGACGGGTTCGCCCAGAACCTCATGACTTTCGAGACCCGCGTGGTCGATGACGTGGTCCAGATCAGCGTCTGATCGGCGCCACCGCCACCGCCGAGTCGCCCCGCTCGGCGAGCGGGGCGGTTGGTCAGGGCCTGGTGAAGGCGGGACCGTCGGCGGTGCCCGCCGTGGTGAACTCCTCCACGCTGTTTCGTCGGAGCCTGGTGATCTCCCGCTCGGGCTTGCCGAGGGGGATCATGGTTGCCAGAACCTGCTGCTCGGGGATGCCGAGCAGCTTGCGCAGCTCGGGCTCCTGCCGCGCCAGCACCGACGTCACGTGGCCGCCGAAGCCGAGATCGCGGGCCGCCAGCAGGATGTTGTGGGCAAACGGGTAGACCGAGCCGCCGGCCGCGATGCTGAGCCGGCCCAGGCCGCTGTCGACGGCCGACACGTTGGTCAGATCGAGCGTGATCACCAGGAGCACCGGCGCCGTCGCCATGTACTCGGGTGGTCCCACCTCGAGCGGGATCTCCCGAGCCGCGGCGAGATCGATCCCGGGATGGGGCTCACCGCCGGAGTGGTACCGCTCCAACACCTCCGACGCAGCGAAGGGGACGAGACCGGCGCGGTGGTAGCCCATGTACTCGCGCATGCCGAGGTCGTACAGCTCGGAGATCCTGCGCTTCACCGCCGGGTCACGGACGACGATGACGTGCCAGCTCTGCCGGTTGCCGCCGTTCGGCGCGAACCGGGCGCGGTCGAGGATCTCGTAGAGCGTCTGGTCCGAGAGGGGCGCGTCCACGAACGCGCGCGTCGCCGGAGTGGTCCGCATCACCTGGCTGAGCTCCATCGGGCGAGTCTCCCAGAGGCCGCGGGGCCGAGCAAGACGCCGCCCGCCGGGGCGTTCGTCGTTTGCGCGGGGGCGCCCCCCGTGTGTAGTACAGACTCGATCAGCCCGGACCTCGGGCGGGAGGGTGCGGGATGGTGACGTTCGACGAGGGCCGGGTGGTCACTTCGCCGCCCCGGGTGGCCTGAGCGATGCTGGCAGTGCGCTGCAACCGGTATGGTCCCCCCGACCAGCTCGCCGTCGAGGAGCTGCCCGACCCGTCGGCCGGTCCCGGGGAGGTGGTCGTGCGGGTGGAGGCGGCGTCCGTGAACTTCCCGGACGTCCTGATCGCTGCCGACCAGTACCAGATCTCGGTCCCGGTCCCCTTCACGCCGGGGAGCGAGCTGGCGGGCGTGGTCGAGTCGGTTGGCGAGGGCGTCGCCGAATGGCGTGTCGGGGACCGCGTGTACGGATCGACCTTCGTCGGAGCGTTCGCCCAGCTGATCGCCCTGCCCGCCGCGGGGCTCTCGGCCGTCCCCGACGGCGTGGACTTCGCCGAGGCCGCCGCGTTCTGGGTGGTCTACGCCACCGCCTACCACGCCCTGCGCAGTGTCGCCGAAGTCGCTGCCGGTGACTGGGTCGTCGTGCTCGGTGCCGCCGGCGGGGTGGGACTCGCCGCGGTCGATCTCGCCCAGCTGCTGGGTGCGCGCGTCCTCGCCGCCGCGTCGAGCGACGAGAAGCTCGAGGTCTGCCGCTCGAGGGGGGCGGCGGAGGTCGTCAACTACACCTCCGAGGATCTGAAGGAGCGGATCAAGGAGCTGACCGGCGGTGCCGACGTGGTGATCGACCCGGTGGGCGGTCCCTCTGCGGAGCAGGCCCTGCGCTCCACCAGGTGGGGTGGCCGGTACGTGACGGTCGGCTTCGCGTCCGGGGAGATCCCGCGTATCCCGCTGAACCTGGTCCTTCTGAAGGGGGTGGTGGTGAAGGGCTTCGAGATCCGCACCTTCGCGGAGCACGATCCCACGGGCGCGGCCCGAGACCGCGAGGAGCTCCTGGCCCTGTTCGGCCAGCGGAAGGTCCGGCCCCTCGTCGACGGCGTGTACCCGCTCCGCGAGACGGGTACGGCCATGCGGTCCCTGACGGAGCGGCGGGCCACGGGCAAGGTCGTCATCCTCCCGTGGGGCTGAGCCGGTGACCGACCATGACGAGGTCCACATCGAGGGTCTCATGTTCCCGGAGGGCCCACGCTGGCGAGACGGGCGCTGGTGGCTGTCGGACCAGCTCGGGCACCGCGTCCTCACGCTCGACGAGTCCGGCGCCTGGTCCGTCGTGGCCGAGGTGCCCCGTCCGTCGGGGCTCGGGTTCCTCCCCGACGGGATCTTGTGGGTCGCCACGATGGACGAGGCCCGCATCGTCGCGGTGGGGGGTGACGGCGTCCGCGAGGCGGTGTCCCTCCGGCACCTGGCGGCGCACCTCAACGACATGGTGGTGGACTCGCGCGGGCGGGCGTACCTCGACGCGTACGGGGACCGGTCGGCCCCGGAGTCGGGCCTGCTCCTGGTCGTCCCCGGAGAGCCGCCCCGGTCCGTGGCCGGCGGGCTGGCCTTCCCGAACGGCCTGATCGTCACCCCCGACGGCCGTACCCTGCTGGTCGCCGAGACCCTGGCGGGGCGGATCACCGCGTTTGACGTGCTCGCGGACGGCTCGCTCGGGAACCGGCGGGTCTGGGCGCAGCTACCGGGGTCCACCCCTGACGGTATGTGCCTCGATTCCGAGGGAGCGGTGTGGGTCGCCTCGTACCGGAGCGGTGAGTTCCTGCGGGTGCGGGAGGGTGGCGAGGTGCTCGACCGGCTGTCGTCGGACGACGGCCGGTGGGCCATGGCCTGCGCCCTCGGGGGGCACGACGGGCGGACGCTCCTGCTGTGCACCGCGGCCACCACCACGAAGGACTACTTCGCCGGCGTGGCCACCGGCCGCCTGGCCCTGCACCGGGTGGACGTCCCGGGCGTCGGCTGCCCCTGAGGGGGCCCGGACGGGCAGGTGCGCCCCCGACCAGGAGCCCCTGACGGGGCCGATGCCTACAGCAGCCTGGCGAGCGCGCCGACGCCGGTGAGGGACCGGACGAGGTCGTTCAGGTGGGTGCAGGTCGAGATGCCGCGGAAGTCGGCGCGCACCAGGTCGCTCAGCTCGTCGGTGCGGTGGCCGACGATCCGCCCGGCGCTCAGGGCGGCAGAAGGGCACTCGGTCCACGGAAGGTTGCGGGGCGTGGCGGAGCCGGCCCGCACCTCCAGCGAGACCGGGTCGACCGTGAGGTCGATGGTGTACTCGTGCAACACGGTCTCGGTCCCCGCAGGGTCCGTGTAGGTGTCCCGGAACATGGCGAACACCGTGAGGAGGTCTCCTGGGCTCACGTCGATCAGCCGCCGGCGCCGCATCGACCCCGGCAGGGACGGCCCGACCTCGTGCCACGAGAAGGGATCGCCGGCCCGTTCGAGCCGGGGCGCCACCGGTCCGACGGGGACGGGGAGGAAGCCCTGCTCGGCGGTGAGCGTGAGCATGGTCCCGCCGGTGCGCCACCCCGAGCAGATGTCGCTCTTGAGCGACCCGGCCCGCGTCGGTCCTTCGTCGTCCCCGCGGGGGTTCTCGCTCCGCACGTACAGGTCGGCGTAGCCGGCGATGAGCGCGGCGACCGGGAGGTCGTCGAGCATGAGGGCCAGGGGGGACCGGGCGAGGTGCTCGCCGGGCACCAGTTCGTCGACCGCGCTCCGGAACCCGGCGGCGACCGGTCGGCCGAGCAGGCCGCCCAACTCGGGGAGCCACGGGGTGGCGTCGATCGCCTCGAGCCTCCGGCCCGCCCCCAGCTCGGCCCGCACGCGCGCCTCGCCGGCGATGGCGGTGCCCCCGTCGGCGGAGGTGACCAGATCCCTGACCTGGCCCGAGAGCACGAGGTTCCCGTCGCCCCGCTCGTCCGGGACGATGTCGACGTGGCTCGTCCGCCGGGCGGAAGGGGAAGGCCGCGCAGGGCTCTCCGCTACCGGCCGCTGCAGCGCAGCGGGGATCGACCTGTCCATCGAAGCGACCCTCCGGCCCTGATGCGTGCGATTCCCTGTGCGCGCTAGTCTACGTTGCCCTTCGGGGTCGCCTGCTCCGGTCTTTGCGCGGACGGCTCCTGAGGGATGATGATGGGGCGTGGGAAACCACTCGCCGTTGGCCTCAATAGTTGCAACCAGTAGCTTAGTTCCAAAGTAGGAAAAGGGGGGGAAATCGGTGCTCCAGTATGTGATTGCCGGGTTGGTCCTGGGCGGGATCTACGCCATCGCCGCCTCGGGACTCGTCGTCACGTACTTGTCCGCAGGTATCCTGAACTTCAGCTTCGGGGCGCTGGCCTACGCGGTCGCGCGGTTCTACTACTTCCTCAACTCCGAACATCAATGGGCGATCGTCCCCGCCGGCCTGTTGTCGATCCTGGGGTTGGGGCCGGCCCTGGGCGTCTTCCTCTACTTCGCGCTGTTCCGGCTGCTGAGGCTCTCCTCCCCGCTGGTGAAGGTGGTGGCGACCCTCGGTGTGTCGGTGGCGATCCCGCCGTTGTGCACGCTGATCTTCGGGAGCCAGACGATCCTGAAGGCGCCCGGCCTGGCCCCCCAGCCCGTCCGGGTCTTCGACTTCCTCAACGTGCCGGTGACGATGGACCAGATCATCGTCTACATCTGCGTGGTGCTCATCGTGGTGATCGGGGCGGTCGTCCTGCGCTACACCGACATCGGCCTCCGGGTCCGGGCGATGGTCGACTCCCCGGCGATGACCTCGTTGTCCGGCACCAATCCCGGAGCGGTGTCGGTCGGGGTCTGGGCGGCCAGCATCGGTCTCGCCGGCCTGACCGGTGTGCTCTCTGCGCCCATCATCGGGCTCGATCCCGGAGACTTCACGTTGCTCATGGTGGCCGCCTTCGCGGCGGTGATCGCGGCCAAGCTTCGGAACCTCCCGGTCGCCGTGCTGGTCGGGCTCGGGATGGGGATCGCCGGGGCGCTCGTGCAGTACTGGCTGCCGCCGAGCAGCTCGTTCACCGCAGCGGTCCTTCCGAGCATCCCGTTCGTGGTGACCGCCATCTTCCTCATCTACTTCATGATCCGCAGCGGCGGGATCGACGAATCGGCGGGGGTGGGCGGCGCGCTCGACCGAGCGATCACCCCGCAAGGTGAGGCGAAGATCGCGGCGAGCACCAGCGACCAACCTGCTGCCCGGGCGCTCAGCTGGCGTCCGGCGGTGATCGGCTTCGTCATCGTCTGCCTCCTGCCCCTGATCCTGCACGGTTTCTGGGTCGGCCTGGTCGGCCAGGGGGTCTGCTTCGGCATCATCTACCTGTCGTTCACGCTGGTCACCGGTGAGGGGGGCATGATCTGGCTCTGCCAGTCGACCTGGGCCGGAGCCGGTGGGATGACCATGGCGATCCTCGCAGTCGACCACGGATGGCCGGTGATGGCCGCGGTGCTGGTCGGTGGTCTCGTCGCCATGCCGTTCGGGGTCCTGATCGGAATCCTCACCATCCGGTTGGGCAACCTTTACGTCGCTCTGGTCACGCTCACCTTCGGTCTGCTGGTGGAGAACCTGGTCTTCAGCCGTCAGATCTTCCAGAACAGCGGCATCGGCATCAACGTCACGCCACCGCAATTCGCATCGGGGGCAAAGGCGTTCGCCTGGTTGGCGCTGGCGGTGTTCGCCGTGATCGCCCTCCTCATCGTCAACCTGCGGCGGTCCACCACGGGGCTCGCGCTCAACGCGGTGCGATGGAGCGAGCCCGGTGCCAAGACCTTGGGCATCAGCGTGCTCCAGATGAAGCTGATCGTCTCGGGCTTCGCCGCCTTCGTGGCCGGTATCGGCGGCGCCATGCTCGCCCTGTCGCTGGGTGCCGCGCTGTCGGCCAACTACGCCACCCTGATCGGGGTGGTCTGGCTGGCCACCGTGGTCACACTCGGCATCCGCTCCAACGTCGCGGCGCTCTTCGCCGGACTCGCGAGCACGTTGCTGGCGGGTGTCGCCCTGGTATACCTCCCCAAGGCCTGGGGCAACGTCCCCCCGATCCTCTTCGGTCTGGGTGCCATCGCCGTCGCCCGGTACCCCGACGGCACGCTGGCGATGCAGGCCCGCCAGATCCGTACGCTCTGGACCAAGGTGTTCCACAGGGGGACGGCACCGGGCGCCCAGCCGGGTCCGTCCGAAACCAGCCGTTCCGAGCCGCCACCCAAACCTCAACCGAGCACCGTGAACGCCGCCGCCGGCCTGGCCGGCCCCGACGCGGTGGGCATGGCTCCGTCATGACCGTGGCCGAGAGCAACCCGGCCGTGGCGAGCACCGCCGTCCCAACCCCCCTCCTCAGTGCCACCGACATATCGGTGCGCTTCGGGGGGCTCAAGGCCCTGTCGGGCGTGGACGTGGCCGTCCCGAGCGGCACCATCGTCGGCCTGGTCGGTCCGAACGGCGCCGGGAAGAGCACGTTGTTCGGGGTGCTGTCGGGGCTGCTCCGGCCGAACTCCGGGCGGGTCTTCCTGGCCGGGGAGGACGTGACCAAGGCCTCTCCGCAGTCCCGGGCCCGACGAGGCCTGGCCCGTACCTTTCAACAGCCGGAGCTGTTCATGGGGCTCACCGTCCGCGAGCACCTCGTGCTGGCGCACCGGGTCCGGCATTTTCGGTCACGGCTGTGGAAGGACATGTTCACCGCGGCCAGCCTGAGGCGGCCCGACAAGGCGGAGAACGATCGGGTCGACGGGCTGCTCGAGTTGCTGCTGCTGACCCGGTTCGCCTACCAGTTGGCCGATAGCCTGCCCCTCGGGACGAGCCGCCTGGTGGAGGTCGGGCGAGCGCTCGCCGCGTCACCCTCGGTGATCCTTCTCGACGAGCCACTCGCCGGCCTCGACGCCCACGAGGCAGAGCGCCTCGCCGCCGCGCTGCGCCGCACGGTCGACGAGGAGAAGGTCTCGCTGCTGCTGGTGGAGCACGACGTGGCGATGGTGTTGAGCCTCTCGAGCCACATTTACGTGCTCGACTTCGGTTCGCTGATCGCTCAGGGCTCCCCTGAACAGGTCCGGATCGATCCAGCGGTTCGCGCCGCCTACCTCGGGGACGAGGACAATGTCGCGGAGGGTCGGACGTCGACGCACGAGGGAGGATCATGAGCGACGAGACCGGGCTCGTGGTGGACGGGCTCGAGGTCCGGTACGGGCCTTCGAAGGCTCTGTTCGGTATCACCTTCGAGGTGAAAGCCGGCAGCGTCATGGCCGTGCTCGGGCCCAACGGGGCCGGCAAGAGCACCCTCGGCCGCGCCGTGTCCGGGCTCGTGCCGACGTCGGGCGGGCACGTGCGGTTCAACGGCCAGGACATCACCCGATGGGCGCCGCACCGGATCCGCCGGGCGGGACTGACCTACATTCCCGAGGGCCGTGGGATCTTCCCCGGGCTCTCGGTCGTCGACAACCTGCGGATGTCCACCCGCCAGCTCGGTGGGCGCGCCGAGCGCCAGGCCGGGATCGACCGGGCCATCGAGATGTTCCCCATCCTCGGCTCGCGCCAGGGGCAACGGGCCTCCAGCCTGTCGGGAGGGGAGCAGCAGATGCTCGCCATGGCCCGCGCCCTGGTGGTCGACCCCCAGATCATCATCGCCGACGAGATGTCGCTCGGCCTGGCTCCGCTGATGGTGGACCAGGTGTTCGAGAGCCTCCAGAAGGCCCGGGACTCGGGGATCACCATCATCTTGATCGAGCAGTTCATCCACCGGGCCCTGGCCTTTGCCGACACCTGCATCATCCTCAGCAGGGGTCTGGTGGGCTGGAGTGGGCCGGCCAAGGGGGCCGGCCAAGAGGTGCTCGACCGTTACCTCGGGGAGGCGGCCACCGCTGCTGCAGAGGGCGCTGCGGCAGAGGCCTCCGCCTAGGGCGGCAGAAGCCGCTGCCCGGTCCTTCCCCTCCCGGGGGCTCCTGCTGGGACCCCGTCGGAGGGCGGCAGGTGCCGACCGTCAGTCGTCGGCGATGGAGATCGCCTGCTTGGGACAGAGGCGGACGGCTTCCTCCACCTTTGCCCGCAGGTCTGGCGAAGGGTGTTCGACGAGGAGGTGGAGCTGGTCGGCATCGTCCAGTTCGAACACCTCCGGGGCGGCCCCGACGCACAACGCGTTGCTCTCGCACTGGTCGTGATCCACCACTATCCGCATCGCTCTCTCCTCGTCTCGGTACGGCGTCGGCCGGGGCATCGTGGGTCGCGCCTGCGCCGGCTCGTCAACGCCCCGACCACGTCGGATCCCGTTTCTCGATGAACGCCCGTGCACCCTCCTTGGCGTCCTCGCTCCCGAACACGCTCGGAGCGAGAGCCTCCTGTCGCTTCCACGTGTCGGCCTTGCCGGCATCGGCGGCGAAGAGGACCAGCTCCTTGGCCACCTGCACCGCCAGGGGGCCGTTGCGGGCGATGACCTCGGCAATCCCGAGTGCCTCGTCGAGCACCCGGCCCGGGGGGACGACGCGATTGACCAGACCCAGCTGCAGCGCCCGCTCGGCGTCGATCGCCTCCCCGGTCAACACCAGCTCGAGCGCCACGGCCGCCGCGATCCGGCGACCGATCTGAATGCCACCACCCGCCGGGAAGAGCCCGCGTTTCACCTCGGGCAGACCGAAGACGGCCCGGTCCGACGCGACGACCAGGTCGCAGGCGAGCAGGACCTCAAAGCCGCCGGCGACCGCAGTAGCGTTGGCTGCCCCGATGACCGGCTTGCGGCAACCCTCTCGGATGAAGCGCTGGTACGCTTCGAGCCCCTTCTGAAGGCTCGCGTCCGCCGCTGCCCCCTCGGTGAACTCCCGTAGGTCCATCCCGGCGCAGAAGGCACGATCGCCGGTCCCGGTGATCACGACGACCCGGACCTCGGGATCGGCGTCCGCCACCTCGATCCCGTTCCCCAGTCCGGCGATCACCGCCCGGTTCAGCGAATTGCGCGCTTCGGGCCGGTTGATCCGGAGCAGCTGCACCACGCCCCGCCGCTCGCTCACGAGCTCCGCCGTCACACCACACCCCGATCTCGCCCCACCCGTTGCCCCACCTGTTGCACCTCCGCTGAGCTCCGGCCTCCGGCCGGGTCCGGTCAGCGTAGCGTCGTGCTCTCCCTGCCGCAGGTCCCGCCTCCCTGCCGCAGGTCCCGCCACCCTGCCGCAGGTCCCGCCACCCTGCCGCAGGTCCCGCCACCCTGCCGCAGGTCCCGCCACCCTGCCGCAGGTGCGCGCTGTCTCCCCCTACCAAGGTCTGGACCTCCCTGGTCCTCTGCTAGGGTGCCCCTGCCCACACCTTGGCATCGACAAGCTTGGTACCGGGCGCGGACGGGGCACCCGATGAAGCCCGGGCCAGCCGAGCCGGCTCCCAACGGCTCGCTGTCGGAATCGGTCGGGCCATCGGGGGGCTCACGGGACCTGACGACCAAGGAGGGGAGACGTGCCGCATCGTCCGATGGAAGGTGTCCGGGTGCTCGAGGTGGCCCAGTTCACGTTCACGCCGGCTGCCGGTGCGGTGCTGGCGGACTGGGGTGCCGAGGTCATAAAGGTCGAGCATGCCGTGACCGGTGATGCCCAGCGAGGGCTTCAGATCGGTACGGGGGGAGCATCGGTCGGCTCGTTCCAGCCGCTGATGGAGGGTCCGAACCGGGGCAAGCGGAGCATCGGGCTTGCGCTCGAGAACCCGGCGGCCATCGAGGTCCTCTACGAGCTGGCGCGTACGAGCGACGTCTTCCTCACCAACTTCCTTCCCGACGCGCGGCGCCGCCTGGGCATCGACGTCGAGCACCTCCGCAAGGCGAACCCGAAGATCATCTACGTACGGGGCAGCGCGCATGGGCAGCGGGGTCCCGAGGCGACCAAGGGCGGCTACGACGGGAGCACGTTCTGGTCGCGCGCCGGGAGCGCCATGGGGCTGACACCCCCCGACTCGCCGAGGGTGATCGGGATGCCGGCCGGTGCCTACGGCGACAACATGGGAGGCATGACCATCGCCGGGGGCATCTCGGCGGCGCTGTTCGCCCGCGAGCGGACGGGGGAGCCGTCCATCGTCGACGTCTCGCTCCTCGGTCTGGGGACCTGGGCAACCAGTCTCTCGGTGAACACCGCCCTGCTCACCGGCTCGGTCATGCCGGTCCCGCCGCTCGACTCCCCACCGAACGCGCCGGTGAACCCCCTGATCGGCAACTTCCGCACGTCCGACGGTCGTTGGATCAACCTCACCATGCTGCAGGCCGGCCGGTACTGGGCCGACGTCTGCCGGAACCTCGGCATCGAGCAGTACATCGACGACGAGCGCTTCGACGACGCCCACAAGCTCATCGCCAATGCGGCGGAGGCCGGAGCCGTCGTCGCCGGGGCGATCGGGTCGCACACCTACGCCGACCTGCTCGAGCGGTTCAAGAGGCTCGAGGGTCAGTGGGCGCCGAACAACGACTCGCTCGAGCTGGCCGCCGATCCCCAGGTCCGGGCGAACGGCTACATCGCCACCGTGACGGACGGCGAGGGCAACGAACGCGAGCTGGTGACGAACCCGGTGCAGTTCGAAGAGACGCCACCCGTGCTCGTCCGTGCCCCCCAGTTCGCCGAGCATACCGACGACATCCTGCGTGAGCTGGGCAAGAGCGACGACGAGCTGATCCAGCTGAAGATCGACGGCGCGGTCACCTGACCGCAGGACCCGTCGGCGCCTCGCCGGCACCGGCGCACCCATCGGCGGTGGACCGATGCGGGAGCCGGGTAGGGGCGGCGGCGGGCGATCGATGATCCGCTGCAACAGGAGGAGCCGACGTGAATGACGGACTTGCCGACGCGACGACGATCGGAGGGACACCGGCCGAGCGACGCGAACGGGGCGCCCGGGTCTACCGGGAGGTGATGGCGGTCCCGTTCGAGGGACCGCTGACGGCCTACGGCTCCACGGGCGTCCTCGAGTTCGTCTTCGGTGACATCTGGGCCCGATCGGGACTCGACCGGCGCAATCGGCGTTGGATAGCCCTCGCCTGTTCCGCCGAGGCCGGCATCCCCGAACCGATCGAGTCACACGTCTTCGGGGCCCTCGCGAGCGGGGACATCAGCTACGAGGAGCTGCTCGAGTTCGTCCTCCACTTCGCCGTGTACTGCGGCTGGCCGAGGGCGTCGCAGGCCGAGCGGATCATTCACGAGCAGTTCGAGCTGATCCGGCGGGCCGAGGGGAAGGACGCCGCCCCGGGCTTTCCAAAGCCGACATGGGGTGAGGACCTCGCCCCCGAGCAACGCATCCGGAACGGTGAGGCGTCGTTCATCGGTATCAACTGTGTCCCGGGGGCGCCCCAGCACACACCCTATTCCCGGGCCGGGATCGTGCACTTCGTCTTCGGGGAGGTCTGGCAGCGGCCGGGCCTGTCCATGCGGGACCGCCGTTTCATCACGTTGGCGTGTGTGGGCTGCGACGATTCTCAGATCCCCGTCCGCTCGCACGTGTACTCGGCGCTCAGGAGCGGTGACGTCTCCATTGAGGAGATGCGAGAGGTGGTGCTGCAGTTCGCCACCGTGGCGGGATGGCCGAAGGCGTCCTTCCTCGACCAGGTGGTCGGCGAGTCGGTCGAACGGATTCAGGGAGAGGAGGCGTCCGCCCGGACCTGACCGAATATCCGATGCCGGGTGGGTGAGGCTAGGGTGACCGCCAGCATTCTCGTCGGGCGTGCACGCCGTCGGCCCGTCCGTACGCGCCGGAACCGGGTTGGAGGGGGAGATGAAAGAACCGACCGTTACACCGCCCATGCCCCATCCCAGTCCGATGACGCAATTCTTCTGGGATGGGGTGGCGGCCGGGGAGCTGCGCATCCAGCGCTGCCAGCGGTGCAGGCACTACATCCACTACCCGAGGCCGTACTGCCGGTTCTGCCGCTCCGGCGATCTCGCCGGGGAGCAGGTCTCGGGTCGGGCGACGCTCTACTCCTGGACGATCGCCGTCCAGCCCTTCCATCCCTTCTTCGTCGACAAGATCCCGTACACGCTGGCGACGGTCGAGCTCGTCGAGCAGCCCGGGCTCATGTTCCTCTCCCATGTGGTCGACTGCCCCGAAGAGGACCTCCGTGCGGGGATGCTCCTGAACGTCACGTTCGAGCAATTGGCCCCGGAGCTCACCCTGCCGATGTTCCGACCGTCGGTCGACCGAGGATAGGAGGCGCGCCGTGGCGAAACGGAACCGGGTGGCGATCGCCGGAGTCGGTTACTCGACGATCGGGCGGAAGACCGGCCTGACCATCGAGGACCTGGTGGCCCAGGCCACCCAGGCCGCTCTCGACGACGGCGGCATGACGGTGGGCGACATCGACGGGATCTCCACCTTGGGCAGCGAGGCCCTTGCCGATGGCTGGATGCTCGGCATCGAGCCCCTCAACTGGTTCTCCACCTCCGGGGCGTCACCGGCCTTCGTCCACCCCGCGTTGATGTCCATTGCCGCCGTCGCGTCGGGCATGTGCCACACCGCGCTGGCGCTGCGCATCATCCGGCAACAGCCCAGCGGTGCCGAGCTCGCCGCCGGGGACACCTCGGGAAACCCGATGACCGCGGGGTTGGCGGCGACCTCGGGGGACCGTCAGTTCCTGACCCCGTTCGGAGCAGGGAGCGCGACCCAATGGGCGGGGCTCCTGACCCAGCGCCACATGGCCCAGTACGGCACGACGGAGGAGCAGTTCGGTCATCACGCCATCACCCAGCGGCACCACGCCTCGCTGAACGAGGACGCGTTCTTCCGTGATCCGCTCACGATGGAGGATTACCTGGCCGCCCGGTTCGTCTCGAAGCCGCTGCGCATCCTCGACTGCGACTATCCCTGCGATTCGGGTTCCGCGGTGATCTTCACGACGGAGGAGCGGGCCCGTGACTTCGCCAAGCCCCCGGTCTTCGTGGACGCCTGCTCCCTGTCGGCCATCCGCGATCTCAACTTCGAGATTCTCGAGGACATGGCCGTCACCTCCCCGGCCCACTGTGCCCGGGAGCTCTGGTCGCGAACGGACCTCCGGCCCGCCGACGTCGACACGGCGCACCTCTACGACGGCTTCTCCGTCATCACCTTCCAATGGCTCGAGGCGCTGGGGTTCTGCGGGCCCGGAGAGGCGGGCCCCTTCGTGGAGGAGGGCAATACCCGGCTCGGCGGACGGCTGCCGGTGAACACCGACGGCGGGGCCTGCAACGTCGGGAGGCGTCACGGTGCGAATTTCTGCATCGAGGCCACCCGCCAGCTCCGGGGCGAGTGCGGGGAGCGCCAGGTCGAGGGCGCCGAGGTGTCGGTGTTCAGCAACGCGTTCGGACCGTTCTCCGGAGCCGTTCTCCTGACGAAGGACTGAGCACATGAGCACGGGCACGGCGCAGAGGGTCGGCTTCGTCGGGCTCGGTGACCAGGGTGCGCCGATCGCCCAGCGCATCGCCTCCAACGGCTTCCCGCTCGGCGTCTGGGCCCGGCGGCCCGAGAGCCTCGGGCCCTTTGCCGGCACAGCGGCCTTCATCGCCCCCACGCTGCAGGAGCTGGGCGCCTGGTCCGATGTGGTGGGTGTCTGCGTCGTGAACGACGACGACGTCCGGGAGGTGGTGCTCGCTCCCGGCGCCCTGCTCGACGGGATGCACGGCGGCTCGTGCCTGATCATCCACAGCACCGTTGCTCCGGCCACCTGCGACGAATTGGGGGAGCGTGCCGCAGCCCGGGGCGTTGCCATGCTCGACGCCCCGGTGAGCGGCGGTGCCGCCGGGGCCAGCGCGGGCACGCTTGCCGTCATGGTCGGTGGCCCGGCCCCGGTGCTCGATCGGGTCCGGCCGGTGCTCGAGTCCTTCGCCGGGCTCCTGGCGCATCTCGGTCCGCTCGGAGCCGGTCAGCGGGCGAAGATCGTGAACAACCTCCTGTTCACCGCCATCCTGTCGCTCAGCGCCGAGGCGATCACCGCCGGCGGCGCCATGGGCCTCTCCGAGCCGGCCCTGCTCGAAGTGCTGGCGGCCGGGAGCTCGAGCAGCTTCGCGTTGCGGGCGTCGCAACCCGGCGGAGGACCCGGTTCCATCCTTCGTCGGGCCCGCGAGACCCATCTCCAAAAGGACGTGGCGCTGGCGCGCTCCCTCATCGTCGCCAGCCCGGTGGGGGAGGAACCACTGATCCTGCGGGTCGCAGAGAAGGGGATCTCGGCGGCTCGCGCCCCGGCCGACCCACCGGCACCCCCGGCCGGCTAGTGCCGGCGGGTCGGCCGCCGGCGGGGCGGCGTGATCACATGATGCTGTGGTAATCAGCCGCGTGGTCCGCTCCGTCACCGAAGTGCCGGACCATGGCATCCTGGGTGAACGAGGCCACCAGGATTCCTCCCTGGTCGAACACCAGCGCCCGGCCGTGGATCACGCCCCGTCCCGCCCAGGTGACGTCATGGGCGAGCAGAAGCCAGTCCCCGGCGTCGAAGCGATTGTGGAAGTGCAGCGAGTGGGCGACCACGCCGGTCGAGATGGACCGATGGGCCTGGTACTCGTTGACGTCGGGGTAGGGGCGCATCGACGCGCCGATGAGGTAACCGTCCGTTGCCCACGACAGGATGGCCTGGTTGGCTGCAACACCGTCCGGCGCACCCGGGTAGCGGGTCCAGACGTACATCTCGGCCGGTCCGACGGGCTCGGCCGGGTCCCACGGGTTCACCCCGCCGACCACGCGCACGTCGGCGCCGGGGAACACCAGGCCGTGCGTGCTGCCGTCGGGAGCCTCCAAGGGCCCGGGCACGGCGGGCATCTCCGGCCCGTGGTGGAGCAGGTCCGGCTCGTCCACGTGGAGCAGGACGAGAGCTCTGGCGCACAGCCGATCTCCCTGCCACAAGGTGATGGTGTCGCTGGCGAAGGTTCTCCCCCCGTGCATCCGATCGATCCGGAGCTCGAGCGGTGACTGAAAATTCGCCGCTCGGGCGAAGATGCACTGGATCGACTTGACCTCCTTGTCCCCGCCCGCGTCGGCCAGGGACGAGGCGACGATCATCTGCGCCAGGATCTGCCCGCCGAACACCACGTCCCGGGTCGTGCCGTCCCCCACCTGCGGCAGGGCGAAGCGGGTGTCGTCGATCCTCTCGAGCCGGAGGACCTCGGGCAGTGCGGTGCTGTCGATGGGGGACATGACGCCTCCCCTCAGGCGATCTTCATGAGCTTGGCCATGTTGCCACCCATGACGAGCGCCTGATCCGCTTCGGACAGGCCCTCGAGCTCGTCGATGAACGTGATGGGGTCGGCCATGCCCTCGGGGTGCGGGTAGTCCGATCCGAAGACGACGCCGTACTCCGGCGGCAGGTACCTGGTGAAGGCGCCGGTGGCCTCGTACATCTGGTTGTCGGCATCGAAGACCGGAAAATTCAGAAGGCGTGAAGGCATGTCTCCCCCTTGTGCGTCTGGTTCGGGATGGCGTCACAGCTGGTGGACCGCTCAGCGCGACATCCCGGTCGACAGGTGTCCGATCAGGCCCGTCCCGAGCCTACCCGGGCTGATCGGAGGCCCGGTCGACCCTGCCGCCCTCGCGCAGGAGCGCCTCCTGGGCCAGGACGCAGCCCAACGAACCCTGCCTGTCGTGCACGGTGCCGAGGTAGGTCCCGCGGGCACCGGAGGCCCGGAGCGGCCAGAGGTCGATCAGCGCCCATTCGTCCAGCCTGATCGGGTCGTGGAACCAGATGGAGTGATCGAGGCTGGGACCTCCGGGAGGCACTCCGGGGATGTTCGCCTCGGCGAACCCGGATCCGAAGTCGGTCACGTACACCAGTGCGCAGAGGTGCACCACCGGGTCGTCGGGGAGGGAGCCTCGCGACCGTACCCAGACCCGGGACGGCGGCAGTCGACGTTCGGCTCCGGCATGTGGGCCCAGCAGCGGCCTCGACTCGAAGAAGTCGGGTGGGCCGCCGCCGTTGCCCGGGTCGAGACCGTCGGGTCCGGGGAAGTCTTCGGGTGGCTCGACCTGGTAGACGCCGCCGGGCTCGCGGTGGTGGAACGAGCTCGAGACGGTGAAGATGACCTCCCCCTCCTGTATGGCCACGACCCGCCTGGCGGAGAAGGACCCACCGTCGCGGTCGCGGTGGACGCGGAGGATGACATCCCGGCCGGGGTCTCCCCGGCGCAGGAAATAGCCGTGCATCGAATGGCACGTCCGCCCGTCCGGGACCGTGTGGGCTGCAGCGCGGATGGCCTGGGCGGCGACCTGACCACCGAAGAGGTGCTCGCGCTCGTCGTCGGTGCGGACGGGTGCCCGGTAGAGGTCGCGGTCGACCCGGTCGAGCTCGAGCATAGCCAGCAGTCCGTCGGCAGCCATGGGACCCGAATCTACCCGGTGACCCTGGTGGAGGGACCGGCCGGCCGGAGGGCTCAGCCCTCCACGCGGGCGACGAAGCCGGCGACCGTCCGCGGGTAGGCGAGGCGGTCCGGCCGGAACAGGTCGTGCCCGGCGTCGGGGATCGTGACGATCTCCGTGCGGGCGATCGACCGTCGGTAGCGGGCCACCGTCTCCTCGTTCACGATGGTGCCCGGACCCGTCCCGTAGGCGAGGAGCACCGGGATCCCCAGCGCATCGAGGTCGTTCCAGTGCTCGCGGGCGCGCGAGTCCCGCTGGATCCCCTCGAGCACGTGGCGCTGCACCCGTTCTGCCATCGGACGGCCTCGCCAGCTCAAGCCCCATTGGCGGTCCACGAAGCTCGGCGCGAGGGCGATCTCCACCGCCTGGTAGTCCCCGATGGAGATGGAGACGACACGCTCGGGATGCCTGAGCGCGACCCTGAACGCCGTGGGTGTCCCGCGCGAGAAGGTCATGAGATGGAAGTGCTCGAGCCCGGCGTCCCCGACCGCCGCGTCCAGGTCGTCGGCAAGGTGGTCGACGGAGTAGCCGTGCGGGGGTGCCTCGCTCTTCCCCCGGCCGCGCACGTCCACCACCAGGACCCGCCTGGGCGAGAAGAACGGCAGCATCGCCTCGTAGTCGTCGGCGTCGTCGACGACGCCCGGCGAGAAGACGATCGGCAGGCCGACCGACGGAGAAGGGTCGTTGTCGAGATAGTGGATCCGAACGCCGCTGGCGTCGGTCCAGCGCTGTGTTGTCACCGTTCCTCCTTCATGAGCGGGGTGTGGCGCAGCCGGGCCGCGGACGAGGTCGGACCCTATCGGGTCGGCGGGACCGGTCGCCCGTCAGCCGGGCCACGCGCTGGCGCAACCATCCCGTCCACCGGGCGGACCTGGGTTTTCTGGGTGACGACTTTCTTGCTTACACTCTGACGATGCCGATCCGAGAGTTCTTCCACCTGATCCACATCGTCGACAACGAGGACGAGGTGGACGCGTGGTACCGCGACCTCTTCTCGCCCGAGACGTTCATGAAGAACAATTGGCTCGAGAGCGAGAAGCGGTGGGCGTCGTTGTCGATGGTGGGTGACCTCATGATCGAGGTGATCGAGCCGAGCGGCGTGCCCGAGGACCAGGGTATGCCGTTGTCGAAGTTCCGGAACCGGTTCGGCCAGCACTACCACTCGTTGGCCTGGTACGTCGACGCCCCTGACATCAAGCCGCTCTTCGACCAGATCCGCCAGAAGGGTATCCGGGTGGCCAAGCCCGGCGGGGGGATGTTCCCCGACGGCGACATCGATCCCGGCAACACGATCTTCACCCATCCAAAGGACACCTTCGGCCAGCTCGAGTTTGAGGGGTTCAGCGAGCACTGGTCCAGGGCTGATCCCCGGTTCCAGCCTGGCTGGAACCCCGCCAGGTGGAGCGACGAGCATCCGCTCGGGATCGTGAGGGCTTCGCATTTCACGACGCTGGTCACGGACCTCGAGCGCGCCCGCGAGCTGTACGAGGGGGCACTCGGCGCCACCGTGCTCCACGCCGAGACCACGGCCACGGGTGAGAGCCTGTTCGTGTCGGTCGGGACCGCCAGCGTGGTCGAGCTGCTGCGGCCGCTCTCGTCCGAGACCCGGGCCGGACGCGATCTGGCGGACAACGGGGAGCTTCCCCACGCTTGCACTTTCACGGTCCGCGACCTCAGTTCGGCCGAGCGCCACGTCGAGAGCCTCGGGATCGGGGTGGTGGACCGCGAGCCGAGGTCCTTCACCCTCGATCCGGCGGACGCTTTCGGGGCGGTCTACACGTTCACCGATCGCGTCGTGCCGGGGGATCCCCGTGCCGGGTGATCCGGCGGGAGGGCCAGAGGCGATGGTGAACGGTGCCCCCGCGATCAGGGAACGGGGCGTGCGGGTCTGACCATCAGCTCCTGGGTCACCGTGGCGACATGCCGGCCGTCGCGGGCGTGCACGGTGGCGAGCACCAACCCGCGGTGGCCGCCGAGGGACACCTTCCGGAGGTCGAGAAGCAGCCACTCGGCAGGCGACACGCGGTCGTGGAACCACAGGGAATGGTCGAGGCTCGCCATCGACAGGTCGTCAGGAAACGGTCCGAGCGGGTCGTCGAGGACCGCCGTCCCCGTGCGCAGGTCGGCGAGATAGGTGAGGTACGGCGCGCTGGCGAGGGTGTCCTCGGGCCAGGGCTCGTCCGATCGGGCCCAGAACCGGAGCACCGATTCGAGCGGCCCGCTCCTCGACGGCGGACCGAGGGGGACCGTCCGTATCACGACGGGGTAGTCGGAGTGACGGTCGGGCGCGGCCGGCCGGAGGCTCTCGGGGTCCGGGGCTTCGGGCATGGGCTGGCCGGACCGCTCGCCCTGCTCGGGCACATGGAACGATGCCAGCATCTGGAGGATGGTCCGGCCTTGCTGAACGGCGTCGACCTGCCTGCTCGAGAACGATCTCCCGTCGCGCACGCGGACGACCCGGAGGGTCACCGGTATGTCCATCCGGCCCGACCGGATGAAGGTGGCATGGAGGACGTGGGCGGAACGGTCCCCGTCGACGGTCAGCTCGGCGGCCCGGATCGCCTGCGCGGCGACCTGACCCCCGAACAGGTTGCTCCGACCCTCGTAGCGGGTCGGAGCAACCTCGAACCGGTCCTCGGAGAGGCGGACGACGTCGAGCAGGGCGGCGAGACGGCGCTCACGCCGCTCCCCGTCGGTCATCTGTCGGCCTCAGGAGCCACCCAGTAGCCCGGCGTAGGGGTTGTTCAGGTGGAACTCGACGTCCTGGAGCCGAGGAGCCTCCTTCTGGAGCTCCTCGACGGTCCACTTCCCCTGCTTCTCGATCTTGTCCACGATCGCGAACGGCTGAAAGAGGAAGACCTCGCCGCCTTGCACCAGGAAGACGCGTCCGTTGATGGGGCAGTCGGCGGTGGACAGGTAGGCGACGAAGGGCGAGATGTTGGCGGGGTCCATCGGGCTCCACCCGACGGTGTCGTCCTGCCCCACTCCCACCATGTTCGTCAGCCGGGTCGCCGCGGCCGGCGCGATGGCGTTGACCCGTACCCCGTAGCGGCCGAGCTCGGCGTTGGCGATGATCGAAAAAGTGGCGAGGCCCGTCTTTGCCGCCCCGTAGTTGGTCTGGCCGACGTTGCCGAACAGGCCCGAGGTCGACGAGGTGTTGACGACGGCCCGTGGCTCGTTCTTCCCTGCCTTGGACTGGTCGCGCCAGTAGCCCGCGGCCATCCGGGTCGGGCAGAAATGACCGCGCAGATGCACCTTCATGATGGCGTCCCATTCCTCTGCCGACATATTGACGAGCATGCGGTCCCGCAGGATTCCGGCGTTGTTGACGAGGACGTGCAGGTCGCCGAACGTGTCGACCGCCTGCTTCACCAGGCGCTCGGCACCCTCCCATGACGAGATGTCGTCGGCGTTGGCGACCGCCTGACCGCCCGCCGCCGTGATCTCGTCGGCCACCTGCTGGGCGGGTGTGGCGTCCGAGCCACTGCCGTCGGGGGCTCCTCCGAGGTCGTTGACCACCACTTTGGCTCCCTCGGCGGCGAACAGCAGGGCGTGCTCCCTGCCGATGCCCCTTCCGGCTCCGGTGATGATCGCCACCCGATCCCTGAGCGTGTCCATGCCGGCCCGTCTCCTCTGTCCGTGATCGTTCCGCTGAATCGTTCCGCTGCTGCCGGCCTCGGTGGGCCTCGGGCAGCACTGCCGGCGGATCGTCACCAGGCGACGCCGGGCGACGGCACCGCCGGGTGGCTCCACCCGCCCGGGGCGGCGAGCCGAAGGCCCGGCAGCGGTGCTCATCCTACAGATGGGGGCCGTCCAGGAGCGAAAGCGGGCTTGCCCGGCGACGGGGGACCACCGCGCGACCGCTCAACGGACGGTGGCGAAGAAGCCGGCGACGTCGGCGGCGAACAGCCCCGGCACCTCCATCGCGGCGAAGTGGCCGCCCCTCGGCATGTCCTTCCACCACGTGATGTTGTAACGGCGCTCGGCCCATCGCCTCGGGGTCCTCGCGATCTCCGCCGGGTAGTTGGCCACGCCGGTCGGGACGGCGATGGGTGCCTTCGGGACGGCCGTTCCCCCCGAGACCCGCATCTCGTAGTAGATGCGGGCCGCCGAGGCCGCGGTGCGGGTGAGCCAGTAGAGGGACACGTTGGTCAGGAGCTGGTCCTTGGTGAAGGACCGTTCGACGTCGCCGTCACAGTCGCTCCAGGAGCGGAACTTCTCCACGATCCACGCGCACAAGCCGACCGGGGAGTCCTCGAGCGCGTAGCCGACGGTCTGCGGTTTGGTCCCCTGAATGGACGAATAGCCCGACTCGGTTGCCTGCCATCGATCCATGGCCGCCTGTTGGCCCGCCTCCTCGGGGGTGGGTTCACCGGTCTCGTCCCGGGGCCTGGGCATCCTGAGGAAGTTGAGGTGGAGGCCGGCCACGCGCCCCGGATCGAGGTCGGCCACGTTGGCGCCGACGATGGACCCCCAATCCCCCCCCTGCACGCCGTAACGGTCGTAGCCGAGCCGCGCCATCAGCTCAACGAGGGCTCCGGCGATCCGGCGGGGATGCCAGCCCCGCCGGATCGTCGGGCCCGAGAACCCGAACCCGGGGAGGCTGGGGATCACCAGGTCGAAGGGGGCCGTGCCGAGTGCCGGATCCGGGTCGATCAGCAGGTCGGCCGCGTCGAGGAACTCGACGAACGACCCCGGCCATCCGTGGATCAGCATCAGCGGGAACGCCCCGGGTCGGCCGGACCGGTGGTGGACGAAGTGCAGGTGTTGTCCGTCGATGGTCGTCGTGAACTGCTCGAGGCGGTTGATCCGCGATTCGTGGATCGTCCAGTCGTAATCGGTCCGCCAGTATTCGACCAGGTGGATCAGGTACTCGAGCTCGGTGCCGTAGTCCCAGCCCGCCCCGACGACCTGGTTGGGGAGCCGAGCCGAAGCGAGCCGGCCCCTCAGCTCGCGGACCTCGGCTCGGGGCACCGCGCTCACGAAGGGTGTGATCGATTCGCTTGTCGACACGGGAGCTCCCTCCGATCGGTCGCTCGGCGGGCGAGATCCCAGTTCTTAGCCGATTCCTCGTGGGGTCGCCGTGCCTCCGGTCGGTGCGCGTAGCATGGGGCGGGAAACGTCAGCGCGTCGAGGGGTGCTCCTTGAAGATCACGATCGATACAGAACGGTGCTCCGGCCATGGCCGGTGCTACACGATGGCTCCGGAGGTCTTCGACTCGGACGAGAACGGGAACGGTTTCGTCAGGTCGGCCGAGACGCCCGAGGACCTTCGCGCCCAGGCGATGATCGGCGTGGAGAATTGCCCGGAGCGGGCGATCTCGGTAGAGGGCTGACGCCCGTCGGCCCGCAGCCCCTTTCGGGGGTGGTGGTGGTCGACCTGTCGGAGGGAGTCGCCGGGCCCTATTGCACGAAGATCCTGGCCGACTTCGGGGCCCGGGTCATCAAGGTGGAGCCACCCTCGGGCGATTGGGCCCGCGGGCTCGGTCCCTACCGCGAGGATCGGGCCGATCCCGAAGCGGGCGGGATGTTCCTGCACCTCAACACCAACAAGGAAGGCATCGTCGTCGACCTCGAATCGGACGAGGGCGCCGGCCTGGTCCGTGACCTGGCGCTGAAGGCGGACGTCCTGGTGGAGTCGTTCCGTCCCGGTCGCCTCCGCGAGCTCGGGCTCGGCGCGTCCGATCTCCTCGGGTCCAAGCCGGAGCTGGTGGTGACGTCGGTGACGCCGTTCGGTCAGACCGGGCCGTACCGGGACTTCGAGATGACCGAGATCGTGGCGTTCGCCATGGGAGGGCCGATGAACGCCAGCGGCGTCCCCGAGCGCGAACCGGTGAAGCTACTGGGCAACCTCGTCCACATGCAGGCGGGCAACACTGCATGCACGGCCACCCTGGGTGCCCTCTACCTGGCGCTCGAGACGGGACGGGGACAGGCCGTCGATGTGGCGGTCTTCGAGACACAGAACGGGAGCACCGACCGGCGCCGGTACTACCACCTCGCCCATCAGTACACTGGGACGGTCTCCCGGCGGGCCGCGGTGGTCGGTGACGCCCGGGTCGCGCCGGGAGGCCGGTTCGTGGCCGGTGACGGCGGGCTCGTCACCACCGGGAGGATCTGGCCCGACCACCTTGCCCGCATGGTGGCCGTGGTGGGTGATCCCGAGGTCGATTCCCTGTTCCGGCGGGGCGGTGCGGGCGCCTTGGCCGAGGCCGGCGAGATTGCGAACGCGGCCATTGCCCGCTGGGTGGGGGCCCGGACGGCGAGGCAGGCCATGCGCGAAGCGCAGGCGGGTGGATGGCCGGTCGTTGTGGTCAACGATCCTCGGAGCCTGCTGTCGGACGATCATCTCGAAGTCCGGGGTTTCTGGGTCTCCGCCGATCACCCGGTGGCCGGTCCGGTCGTTCACGCGGGGCCCCCATGGAGGATCGGCGGCGGGGGATGGGAGCTCCATCGGACCGCGCCGTTGCTCGGGCAGGACACCGATCGCGTCCTGGCCGAGGTGGTGGGGTACGGGGACGAGCGGGTGGCTCGGCTCAGAGCTGACGGAGTCGTCCGGTGATCGGCCCGGCACCGACGTTCGGCCCGCTGGCCGGATTGAGAGTGCTCGATCTCACCGTGGCGCTTGCCGGCGCCCACTCCACGATGCTGCTCGCCGACCTCGGGGCCGAGATCATAAAGGTGGAGTCCTTGCAGCACTATCCGGCGTCGACCAAGGGACCTCGCCATCCCGCCACCGGGCCGGACCCGGTCCTGAGGTCGGCGAACCGGGACTACCCGGAATTCGAGCCTGGGGACGATCCCTGGAACCGGATCAGCTGGTTCAATGCCCAGGCCCGGAACAAGCTCGACATGACGGTCGACCTCACCCGGGAACGCGGGAGAGAGCTGTTCCTGCGCCTGGTGGAGATCAGCGACGGGATCGTGGAGAACAACGCTGCCGGTACCCTCGAGAAGCTTCGTCTCGCCCCCGAGGAGTTGCTCGAGCGCAACCCCCGTCTCGTCGTGGTCAGGATGCCGCCCCTCGGGCTCTCCGGACCGGACTGCGGGGCCACCGGGTTCGGGTGGCATTTTGAGGAGCTGGCGGGGATGCTGTCCGTGCAGGGCTATCCGGACGGGTTGACCGTCGGATCGATCCACATGGACGCGGCGACCGGGCCGGGCGGGGCATCGGCATTCCTGATGGGCCTGATGCAACGGCGGCGTACCGGTGCGGGCTCGGTGGTCGAGCTGGCGCAGATCGAGAACCTCCTCCACCACATGGGCGACCAGGTCATGGACGCGGCGTTCAACGATCGCGTGCCGGAGCGGTGGGGCAACCGCGACCCCAATTACGCGCCCCAGGGCGTCTACCGGTGCGCGGGAGAGGACCAGTGGATAGCACTCACCGTGCGCAGCGACGCCGAGTGGCTCTCCCTGCGGCGCGAGATGGGCGGGCCCGTGGCGCTGAGTAGCTCGGATCTCGGATCGGTGTCGGGGCGGCGTGCTCGCCATGACGTGATCGACGCCGCCATCGCCGATTGGACCCTCCCACAGGCCAAGGAAGAGGTGTTCCGGCGGCTGCAGGCGGCGGGCG
>Ga0307373_10002171_pt1 | contig 35656 bp, 29 predicted proteins | sample OX2MG_FD_202534 | JGI IMG/M metagenome (GOLD analysis project Ga0307373, IMG submission 202534) | Soil microbial communities from Risofladan, Vaasa, Finland - OX-2 | ecosystem: Environmental > Terrestrial > Soil > Coastal area > Acid sulfate soil | place: Finland: Risofladan, Vaasa | collected...
CCGATCGCCTAAGCGATACCCGCGGCCGTCGAGATCCCGGCGGTAGCAGGCCCGCGATTACGCGCGACCCGACGCGCCGACCCCGCCCCGTGATCCTTCAGCGCCACAACTTGGTCCATGGGACCCGTGCAGATCGACTGAGGACCGAACATAACCCGGCGCTTTGCAGCCACTTCCAGGGTGAGCGACGGGATTCGAACCCGCGACCGCCGGGACCACAACCCGACAGAGGGGGTATTTCTCAGGGTACAGAGTGCCGTTTTGCAGGGCTTTTTATCTTTCAGTTCTGCTGAGTTTTGCTCAAATTGTTCCCCGTTTTGTTCCCCGTCTCGCGTTCCGTCGCGCTTGCGAAGGCCTCGTCGACCATCGCGACCTCGCGCTCGGACGGGGCGTAGTGGGCGTAGATCTGGGTCGTCTTCGCGTCGGCGTGCCCAAGGAACTCCTGGAGCGTGCGGATCGGTGTGCCGGAGGCTGCCAGGCGAGTGGCGAAGGTGTGGCGGAGGTCGTGGAAGCGGACCGAGCGCACCTTCGCCTCGACGCACGCCGCCTTGAAGCGCCGGCTGACCTTCGAGGGGTCAAGCGGGCTGCCCTTCGTGGGGTGCGCGAACACGAGCTCGTCGTCACCGCGGTAGGCCGTGCGCTTGGACCACAGGTCGAGCTCGCCGGCGAGCCGGGTCGCCATCGGCACCGACCGGCGCGTGGAGAGATCGGACTTGCCGTCGGTGGAGTGCTCGCCGCGAACGAACGTGTTGCGGACGCGAATGCGCTGGGTCTCCCAATCGATGTCGCGCCAGCGCAGGCCCAGCAGCTCGGATTGACGCAGGCCGGTCATCGCCGCGGTCAGGATCAGAACCCGCAGGACCGGTCCAAGCACGTCCGGCGGGTTCGGCGGCGCCGGTCCGGGTCGCCCGCGGCGCGTCGGCGCGGCCGGCTTGACGACGACGTGGTCGGGGATCGCGCGCAGTACCGCGTCGATCTCGGTGACGGTCAGGAACTGCAGGTCTGGGTGTGCGCCGCTGCGCCGTCGCCCGGGCTTCTCGGCTCGGCGCACCGGGTTCTCGCGGACCAGGCCGCGGTCGATCGCGTGCTCGAAGACGGAGTGCAGGAAGCCCATGATGTTGCGCACGGTCTTCGGGGCAAGACCCGCCTCGAGCAGCGCGATAGCCATCGCTTCCACGTCGCGAATCTCGACATCGGTGATCGGCCGCACCCCCAGGCGCGGACTGATGTGCACGCGCTGGATCGCTTCGACGCTTTCGCGATACGACTTGCGCGAGCCGCGGATCTTGAGACGCTGACGCAGTGCGTTGGCGACGTCGTCGACGCTCGGAACCGGCGCGCCGCGGACGCGCCGCGGAGCGACTTCCTCCTCCTGCTGCATGCGGCGGAACTGGCGCTCCGCCTGCGTGCGCGTGAGGCCGTCGGTTTCGCCGGGCGAGCGGACAATCCCGATGCGCCGGTTCAGCAGGCGGCCGTCGAGCGTGCGCCAGCGCCCGTAGTAGGAGCCCCACTTCTCGTAGACGTGACCGGTGCCGTAGTCGCGTTTGCCCACGCCGACGTTATACGCGCTGCCTGGGTCAGGACGCTTGGTCGGTCGGCGGCTATCGCGGGACATCGTGCGCTCGTGCTCGCGCCTCGTCGCGCAGTCGCCTGAATAGGGCGTGTTCGCGGTGCGCGGTCTGATCGGCGAGCAGACGCTGCTCGTCCTCGCCGAGTTCGGCGAGGAACGCGAAGCGCTCGCGCACGCGCTGGCAGATCGGCTCAGGGTCTGCTGTCAGCCCGCGCGGCACCAGCCCTGCGAGGTCGGTCCACCGAAAGCTTCGCGGGACGATCGCTGCGAGCAACCGCACGGGCTCGTAGGTGGGACTTTTCCGCCGGTCAGTCCACGCTTTCAGTACCGCGAGCCGCCGCACGAGGTCCTCGGCAAACGGTCGCTGGGACCACAGAAAGAGGTCGTAGACGTCTTTGCCGGAGCCGCCGAGCCGACGGTTGCACGCCATCAGCTTCTCGCCGATCATCTCGTAGGGGTCCAGGCCGTGCAGAACGGGCGGCGGGAACTCGACGCGACGGAAATAGCTCTGCGGCTCGAGCGCGAGATCGACGGGCTCCAGAATCGGATCCAGGCGGTAGGAGATCTGCAGCTCGAACGCGCCTGAGCCGTGCTCGTGCTCGTAGGCAATGGTGCCGCTGAAGTTGCCCTCCGCCGAGTAGCGGAAGCTACGGATCGTCAACGCGATCCCGTGGAACGGCCGTTGTGAGGCGAGCGCCTCCTCGATCTCTGCCTCGAATCCGTTGCGCCTCGTCGCGTCGAGGTCGATGTCCTGCGAAAAGCGGCCCGTCGAGCCGAACACGCACTTGCGCAGCGCCGTGCCGCCCTTGAACAGCAGCGGTCCAGCCGAGCCGTCTGGGCGTCGGCCTACGAGGCCCGCTTGGTTGAGCAACGCGAGGGCGTAGTGCAACACGACCTCCTGGTCGGCGACCTCGAGGGTGATGTTCTGGCCGCTTGCGTACTGGCGCACGATCGCCGGCGCCACCATCAGCGCTCGAGCTCCTCGCGCAGCGCCTCGGGCGGGATGTTGAGGACCACCTGCCAGCGACCAAGGCGCTCTCCGCGTCGTCCGCGCGAGGGACCGTCGATGTACAGCGGCTGCTCGCCGGGGCGCGCAGCCGCAAACTCGGCAAGCGGCGAGGGAACCGCCAGCGAGAGTACGTCGGCGATCGCGGCGATCCGCCGCGCCGCGGCGCGCCCGTGGGTAAGCGCACGCGCAAGCTCAACCAACGCTTGCCAGTCCGCGCGCTCCAGTCCACGATCGACGATGCGAGCCAGTCCGAGCGCTCCCCCGGCGCGAGCCGGGATGCTCGCACAGTCCAGCAACGTCCGCTCGAGCCCCGACATGCGAACGCTGAACCCGTGCACGGCTTCGACTGCGGTGCCCTGCATCGCGAACGACCGCAGATGCACGAGCACGATCGGCAACTCACCCCACGTCCTCGGCCGCGTCCGCCCGGACGCGACGCACGTCTGCACAGCCCCCGGCCGATCGGGCGTCAGACCATGCTCGTACGCCGCTGAGGCAAAACCGACGAAGTACGGGGCACCCCACGACGCCAGTGCTGCCCACGGGTTAGGCGCTGCCCACCCTCCGGAAGACCCGAGCAGCGGCTCGTAGCGGCCCGCAAGCGTCCGCTTCAGCCACCCTTTGCGCGCAAGGCGCCGCAACGTCCCCTGCGCGCGCTCACGCGACCAGCCGAACACCCCCACCACCGAATCCGCGTCGATCAGCTGAGGCCGCTCGGTCTCCATCCACGAGACCACCTGCGCCTCCAGACCACCCAGAGTCCGCCCCGTATACGGCGTCCCGGCCATGTCAATGTACCGTGCTTCCCGAGCCTTGATGCTTCGACACAGTAGTCTTTCGCATTGTTCTTGTACAGCGCAGAACGCTGTTCTACATCATTATCGGGTATCCATTAGCATCACCCCAGCGGCAATCCCTGCAACGATTAACCAGCGCGCGGTCCGCCTGCTTTGCCGCAGTCCGGTGTAGCCTCAAGCTCGCTCATCCACCTGATCATCGTCGAGCGGCGATAGCGCACATAGCGGCCTAGTCGCAGATGGGGGATGCGGTTGCTCCGCGTCTCCGAGTAGACCCACGCAGCGGTCATCCGCAAGAGCGCCGCGACCTCGCCGGCGGTCAGGAGATCGTCCTCGCCGCCGGATGCTGCTACAGACTCAGTTTCGATTCGTTGGTACATAGCCAGGTCGCGATCTCGGGCCCTACTGCTTATGACCCCAACTCCCGTCGCGCGGCCAATGAATTCCCCCGGCGCGCAACCCAGCCCGGATCGAGCAGGGCATTTTGGCGGAGGCATGGACCAATGTTCGAAGCGCACCGCGATCGTGCTGCCACACGAGCGGAGGAGCCGGCGCGCTTGCACGCTCCGGTTGCTTCGCCCGCATTTCATGTCGTACGCACGGTTGGCGTACACTGTGGTGTGGCGCAGAAGAAGACCCACAGAGTCCACCTACGGGTGGCCGCGGATGATGACGAGCTTCTGCGCAGTGCCGCGGCCTCGGCGCAGCAAACGCTCTCGGAGTTTCTGATCGAGAGTGGGCATGAACGCGCTGAGCGCCTGCTCGGCGACCGCACCCGATTCGTGCTGTCCGACGCTCAGTGGGACCGTTTCGCGGCCGCGCTCGATCGGCCCGCGCGCGAGCACCCGGCGCTCGTCGAGCTGTTTCGTCGCCCGCGCCCGGACTAGTGGCACGCTTCAGCGACCCCGAGCCGCTCCAGCGCACACACACCCTCGACGGCTTCGACTGCGGCCGACCCGAGATCGACACCTGGCTTATCAGGCACGCCTTCGCGGGCGACGCGGCGCGGTCCGCACGCACCTACGTGGTCTCCGACGCCGAGCAGCAACGGGTGGTCGGATACCACGCGCTCGCGGCCGGCAGCATCGAACGCGATGCGGGGACCGTTCGGGCGGCCCGCGGCATGCCGCGCCACCCGATGCCGGTCGTTCTCCTCGCGCGCCTCGCCGTCGACCGCAGTGTCGCCGGGAAGGGCATCGGCTCCTGGCTGCTGCGAGATGCGATGCCCCGCGCGGTCACGGCGGCCGACGCGATCGGCATCCGCGCCCTGCTCGTCCACGCTATCGACGACAACGCGCGTGCTTTTTACATGCATCACAGCCTCGAACCGTCTCCCACCGACCCCCGTCACCTGATGATCCTGATCAAAGACATCCACGCCGCGATCGACGCCGCGAATCAGAGCTGACGCAGGACCTCGCTGGTCTCACTCGCGCGTCGAGATGCCCCTCGAAAGGTTCAGCTGGCACGCGCCCGCGCCTTGCGGGGCCGATAACGCGGCCATCGGCCACCACACCGGTTGCCGATTCGCGCGGGCAGATCGTCGTGGCATAAGCGGACAACGGATGTCGCGCCACGGCTGCGTCGCGCTAGCACCACGTCGCCAGGTTCTACTGCGCAGAGCTGGCGTCGTGTGGGCGGCCGATCGCTCCGAGAGTGGCACGCCCTGTGGGCGTGCTCTTGGGTCGCGTATCGCCCGCCCACACGGAGCGGGCCTCGACTAAAGGAGCACGTCATGGGTTGGACTGGCGGACAGCTACAAGGGCCTTTCACTGCAAGGGCGGCGATCGAGTTCGATCTCGGCACCGAATTCGCGACGCGAGTAATCGACGCGGTTCGCTACGGTCGCGTCGTCTACGCAGCCGTATGGTCGGCTGATCGTCGCGAGGTGTTTGGTCTGGTGCTGTTGACCGAGCGTCGCGACGGCGTGCTCTACACCAAGCCGGTGAGCGAGGACATGGGGCCTGCTGAGGATCGTTGTCCCGCCCGCATCCTCGACGTGCTGACCGAGCCGAGCAACGAGTACGCCCGGCAGTGGCGTGAGCGGTGTCGGACCCGGCTCGCCAGACCAATGCCCCACAAGGGTCAGGCCGTCGTGTTCGCCACGCCGCTCACGTTCACTAACGATGAGGTGTACAACACGTTCGTCTACGAGGGCGGCTCACGGTTTCGGACAGTCGGCGGCACCCGTTGCCATATCCGCTGCTGGCAGGACATGAGCTTCGCCGTCTCATAGTCGGTCCTGGTACGAGCGCCAAGCGTCATCGCCGCTGACAAGTCGCCGAACGCGTTGATCGGACGCCGGTACAGCGGCTCAGTCTCCGGCGACATCAGACGCTCCTCGACGCCGTTGGCGACGCGAGAGCCCCGGCCGTCTGCGGCCGGGGCTCAGCGCGTGCTGTGAAGGATGCGGACGCCGTGTCACCGACGACTGTGATGACCGCGCCGGGCGTGCTGAGAAGACTCGGCCGGATCCCCCGCGCTTCGCAGGCGCGCCGCGGCCGCGCCGGCCGCCGACGTAGCGGCCGTTCACATCATTGGCCGGTTCGCTCGGCGTCGGGATCTGCCTCGTCTGGGTGGATCCACCGACCTGAAGCGTCACGGTTGCGCTGTCGTGCACGACACCACTGGCAATCCCATCGACGATCGGGACCATTGTTGTGGACCCGTCGTCAGTGAGTTGCACGCTACCGCCGACAGGGACCAGAGCATAGAAATCGTAGTCGCCGGGAACGAAGCCGACGCTCGCAATCATTCCGTGTTGTTCGGCGTAGGCAGTGGGACCGCACGAGGCAGCCCAACCAACGGCAGCCTGCCCAACATTTGGTTTCGCAACCATGCATAGCGTGCTTGCGTCCGGGCTCTCGATCACGTAACCGGTATTGCCGTCCGCGAGCGAGAACGCGTGCGCGTTCTGGAGCGCCGCGGAAACGACGGCCGCGGGCAGCCAGTTGCCCAGCGTGCCGGCAAAACTCGTGCCGCTGAGGTCGGTTGCGCGTTTCGTCAGGATCGGGAACGCCTGCGCGACACTAGGCGCCGTTCCGGCTGAGAGCACAAGCGTAGCGACCACGGCTGCGCCGGCAGTACTGGCAAGCGCGACCCATCCACGCGGCGTTGCCACGACAGTCCGCACGAACCGCACCTGCGGCCTGCGTCGGGCCACAATCGGCACCCGCTCGGCCGCCAGCCAGACCGCGCTAAACGACGGGAGGCCGTCCTCGTCGAAGTCGTCATCGGTCGCGGGGTTGGCGTTCGTGATCCGGGTCTGTAGATCAGTCATTGCATGCCTCCATCGTTAGCGGTGTAAGCGGCGCCTCGACAGCGGCGAGAGCACTAGCCAGGCGTTTGCGGGCACGATGAGCGCGCACCCTGAAGGCCTGCGGTGAGCAGCCGAACACGCGCGCCGCCTGCTCCGTCGCGAGGCCCTCCCACGCCGTCAACAACAAGACCTCACGGTCGCGGTCGCTGAGCATCGCGAACGCCCGTGCAAGCGCGTCGTCGGGCAAGTCGACCGCGAGCGCCGTCCGCGGCGTGTTCGCCCTCAGACGCTCAACGAGCTTGAAACGACGCCGCTCCGCCCGCTGCTGATGCCACAGCACACGCCGAGCGCACGCCAACAGCCAGGGCAACGAGTCCGCCGGAACCTCATCCAGACGCCGAGACGCGACGACGAAAACCTCGCTGAGCACGTCGGCGGCCGTCGCATGGTCTGTCCGGCGCCGCGCGTACAGCAGGACCGCACGCGCGTGAGCCACATACAGCGCCTCCAACTGAGCCCGGCGTTCGGCCTCGTCCATACAGCACTATGCCCAGCAGACCCCGACTTGTTACAGCCGACGCCGCACTTCATCGGCTGACCTGAACGATCCGCGGCCGTTTCTGACGACGCCAGCGCCACGACGGCGCCGGTCGCCGCGCCTCGCGCCCCGTTCGTCCTCCTGACAGCGAGAAGACGGAGAGCGCCGCGATCGACCTGGAGAGACCGTCGTCGTGGTGTACCGAGGCGCGTGTTCTACCTCGTCAACTGCCGATCTACGCAGTCCCGTACCACACGCAGATCCGCGACCTCGAGGACCTCTGCAAGGTCCGGCCAGGGCGGCGCGTAGGACGTCCGCTCGCGCTCGCCGCCGAGCTCGTCGCTCCCGGTGCGGGCCATGCCTGCGCCAAGGTGGCACACCCCTCTGGGGCGTGCGGCGCTTGGGGCATTGGCCCCGCACCGGGCGGGGCCCCGGCCCCTGGAAGGGAGGCGCTGTGGACGTCGTTGAGATCGATCGGGAGCGTTCGGGTAAGCGCGGGGAGCTGTCGGGTGGAGCGTTGTCGGAGGAGGTGCTGGACAGTTCGCGCAGCGTGTTGGGCGCGCACCGTGACGGTCGCGTGCGGGGGTTGCAGCAGTTCTTCACGCCGCCGGGGGCGGCGGGGCTGGTCAAGCAGGTGCTCGACCCGTCGGCGCGGATGGCGGTGCTCGATCCGACCGCGGGGAACGGTGCGTTGCTTGGGCCGTGGCCGCGTGAGCTGCGGTTCGGTGTCGAGATCGACCCGGACCAGGTTCGTAGCGGTGAGTACCACGCGATCCGCGGTGATCTGCAGCGGGCGTTTCCGATGCTCGTCAAGCTCGGCGTGCGCTTCCCGCGCGTGGCGGTCAACCCGCCGTTCGGGCTGGACTGGACTGACGGCGCGGGTCGGCGTGAGAACAGCGCCGTCGGGGCGTGGCGGATGAGTCTCGCGCTGCTCGAGGCGACCGGGGTGGGTGCGTTGATTTGCGGCCGCGATCGCTTCCGCCGCGAGATCCAGAGCAGGCCGGATGCTGCCGGCGTGTTCGCGACGCTGGAGTGCAACGACCTCTTCGACGGCGTCGTACTGCCAACGGTCATCGCGTTCTTCATGCACCCCGAGAACCGCAGCGGCCACGGCGTGATCGTCGAGGTCGAATCGCGCGCCAGCGAGCTGTCGGATCCCGGGCTCGCCAGCCAACTCAAGACGGCGCTTCGCCAGGCGGCCGAACGCCTGGACTCGGTGCCCGTCGTGAGCGTCGGTCCGACGTCGTTGTGGCGGATCGTGGACCGCGAGCTTGAGCGGCGCCGTCGCGCGGGTGCTCTCAACCGGCCGTGTTTTGACGTCGAGCTCGCTCGCGGCGGACGCTTGTCGGTGCGGCCGGGTCCGTTGGTGCGTTACGCGTTGGCGCAGGCCGGCCGGCTGAAGTTGTTGGAGACGCTGCACAACCAGCCCGTCGGCCACTTCGCGCTCAACGCGCTGGACTGGCGGCTGCTCGGCGAGCTCGAGGTGCAGGTCGAGTTGACGATCGCACCGGCGGTCAAAGAGGCCGTCGTCGGCGTGGCGGCCGCGGCGGAGCGGGAGGTGATCCCGCTCTATGAGGTGCGTCCGCAGATGCGGCTCGGCTACCTCACCGACCTGGACTCTATTCAGTGCACCACCGGCGACCCCGAGCACGGCTTCGTCGAAGGCCAGCGTTACCCGTTGCGGACGGATTCGCGGATCACCGTGACCGCGGGACAGAAGGTGACGCGCAACAAGGACGGCGAGCCGGTCGTGCGCAAGTACGAGGAGGAGGCAAAGGTGCTCGTGATCCGCGTCTCAGACCACGAGTTCACCGAGTCAACCGAGGACATCGAATACCTGCTTGCCCACTTCGATATCCCTAACCCTGGCGACATCGCCACCCGGTTCCCCGAGGACGTCGAGCGTCAGCGGCGGCTGCTCGACCAGATCGCCGCCGACGGGCGCGCCACGGGCAACGATCCGGGTTTCGATTGGAAGCGCTTTCAACGCGAGGATCTCGCGCGCGCGTTGACCAAGACCCGGGAGGGTGGCGGGTTCATCCTCAGCTGGGAGCAGGGTGGCGGCAAGACGCTCGGCGCCGCCGGCTACGCGCTCGGCGCGGTCCGCAACGGCGCGCGCGGCCAGGTCCTGTTCATCGTCCCCCAGGACCTGATCCCCCAGTACCGGGCCGATATCGCGGAGAAACTCGGGATCGAGGTCGAGCACATCACCAGCCCCGCCCAGGCACGCCAGGTTGCCCGTCATCTGGCGGCTGGCGGTGAGGGCTGGTACATCACCCACTACGAAGCGCTCTCCCTGCTGGGCGTCAAGAACGACCCGCTCCCCCCCACGCTTTCGCGGGTCCGTGGCGGCGAGGGCGGGAGGGTGCTGTTGGATTCAGGCGAGTTCTGCCCGTCCTGCCAGGCCTCCCACGACGACGGCTGGCAGCGCGACAGCCCCCTGGTCTGCGCCGCGCGCCACACCGACCCGATCACCGGCCGTAGGCGCTCGTGCGGGCACGTGCACAAGCGGCTGCGCGTCAAAAGCGCCGCGCACCACCTCTCCGGCGCGTTCCGTGACGGCGTGATCTGCATCGACGAGGGCACGCTGATCAAAGGCGATGACTCGCAGCGCAGCAAGGCGATCCGCGGCCTGCGCGCCCGCAACAAGCTGCTCGCCACCGGCACGCCCATCTCCAACTACGTCAACCAGGTCTATTGGCTGATGTGGTGGTGCATCGGCGACGCGAGCCTGCGCTTCCCCTACAGCTACCACGGGGGCCTGACCGCGTTCGAGGCGGACTTCTGTGTCGTCGAGTACACCTACGGCCGCCAAGGCAGCGACACCGAGCATCGCCGTGAGCGCCGCCGCGTGCTCCCCCAGATCACCAACGTCAGCCGCTTCTGGCGCCTCTCCGCGGCCGCGATGATCCGCCGCCGCAAACGCGACTTCGGCGAACCGATCGTCCCCTGCACGCTCAAGACCGTCAGCGTGCCGATGGGCGTCGCACAACGCGAGCTCTACGAGCACTGGCTCGACAAGAAGACGTTCGCGTCGTTCTTCACCTGGAAGTACCCCGACCACCCCTTGGTGCAAAGCGGCCAGATCGAACGGTTCGCCGCCGCCTGCGGCCAACTGCAAAAGCTCGAATACGCCACCACCGCACCCCAGGCAGCGACCGACCGCGGCTGGCCCGGCCTCGACGGGCTGGAGCATTCGAACTGGACGCCGAAAAACGCCAAGACGCTCGAGCTGATCCTCCAGCACGTCCAGGCCGGGGAGAAGATCCTCGTTGGTTCCGATCTGATCGAGACGGGCCGCTGGCTCTGCGATCGCCTCCACGAGAAAGGCGTCCGCGCCGGCCACATCGTCGAAGAACGCAACGGCCGCCCCGCGACCGTCAACCCGGCCAAGCGCGCAAAGGTGATGCGCGAGTTCCGCCACGGCAACCTCCAGGTCCTGCTCTGCGGCATCCCCGCGATCCGCCTCGGCCACAACCTCGACACCGCGAGCGTGGTGATCGTCAACGGGCTCGTCTTCTCCTACGAAATGTTCGACCAGTTCATCGCGCGCGCCCACCGCCTCTCCTCCAAGCACCCGGTCACCGTGTACGTGATGCTGACCAAAGGCTCCCTCGACGAACGCAAATGGGAGCTCCTCTCAGCCAAGGCGGCCGCCGCGGACCTCGCGCTTGACGGACAGCTCATGGACGAACGCGAAGACCCCATCTCCCTCGAACAGGTCCTCAAAGACCTCCAAGCCCAAGGCGTACCCCTCACCGGCGAAGAAATCCACGAACACCAACTCCACACCGCCTGGCAAACCACCACCAACCCCATCACAGACCCGCCGCCCCGGCCGGCGCTGCCGCCGCTCCCACCGATCCACCACGCCGAACAACTCGAACTGTTCGCCGCATAGTTACCGCAGGACGGTTCGCAGCTGAAGCCGGGACCGTCCGCCGAGCATCCGTGTCAGCCGTCGCCATCCCTCGAGGGCAACGCGCGGTCGCGCGAATGTGTCGACGGCGTATGGCATTCTGTGCGCCGACAGCCTTCTGACCGCGGACAAGTGGGGTGATCGTGACCGACTTCCTGAAGACCAAACGCGACGAGATCCAGGCACGCCTGGCAGAACTCGCGCCCCTCGTTGACGAACACCGCCAGCTCGAGGCCGCCGCCCAAGCCCTCGCCGCCCTCCCCACCACCACACCCACACCACGCCGAAGCACGCGCGCACCACAAGCCGCACGTGCAAGGCCGCCACGCGCACGCCGCACCACCACCACCCGCGGGCGGCCGCGCGGCTCCGGCACCCGCGCGCTGCAAACCCTCGAAATCGTCAAGGCCAGCCCCGGTATCACGATCGCCGAGATCGCCACCGCGATGGGAATCAAGCAGAACTACCTCTACCGTGTCCTCCCCAGCCTGCAAAAGGACGGCAAGATCACCAAACGCGACCGCGGCTGGCACGCCACCGAAAGCCCGGTCCAGCTCGAAGCGGCTGCGGACTAGCGCCCACAGGCAACTGCTCGCCCGCCGCTCGTCGACGCCACCCCAAACACGCCGCGCTTGGCACGGCGATCCTACGGTCCGGTACCACACCGCCGCAGGGACTTCGGCGCCTTCGGTCTCGACCGTGAGAGAGAGGCGAGTCGCGGCAGCTCCATCCACAGCCCCGCCTACGCAGGTGTCCGGCGCCGTCTGACCATCGCTCTACAGGCGACGGTAGTCAGATTGCTACGCGTGGTTGCGTCGTGCCCGGCGGCCCTTCGCGTCCATGCGACCGCCTGGGACATGACCACATCGGCCCGGAGCACATCCTGCTGGGAGTGCTCTCCAGCGAGCACGGCCTCGCCGCTCACGCTTTGGAGCAACTCGGCGTCACGCACGCGCGTGTTCGCCTGCACGTCGTCGCGATCGTAGGGCCCAGTCAATCACGGGCCTCCGCGGAGATTGTCCTGACACCACAAGCCAGAGAGATCGTCGAGCAAGCGACGAGCGAGGCAAGAGCCACAAGCTGCGCCTATGTGGGCGCTGAGCACCTCCTGCTCAGCCTGCTCCACGACAACGAGAACGTCATGGCCCAGATCCTGCGCAACCTCGACGTCGAGCCGGCAAGCGTTCGCGCCGAAGTTCTTCGCTGGCTGAACCCCGGGGCGCCTCGCCGCATTCCCCCACCCTCGCCCGGACTTGACTGGCGCCGAGCGAGCCTTCTCTGGAGACCAGAGGGACTCGAGCTACGCATACCGCTCCACCTCGACTACCCCTCCATGGCGACATTCGCGGCTGACGAGGTATGGCCGCAAGAACCACTGGTGGGGCTACGACGTGAGATATGGACCGGCTGGCTCGCCCTCGCCTCACCGACCCTGCTCCAGGACATCGCCAGCCCCGACGCCCTCAAGCATGCGCTCGACGCCGCAGCCAACCGTGCGCTCAACACCGCCGAACGCGACGGCCCCCAGGCAGCCGACTTCCTCTACCGGCTCCGAGCCGACCCCTGACCGCAACGGTAGTCAACGACCGGGAGACTGATTGTCTCCCGACGGCTGGCCACGGACCGCTTCGGGTTCGCGCGCCTGCACCTGACGTCCCCCGTGAGTGTCCCTGCAAGCTGCGCGGCCAGCGGCTGGCGAGCTCGACCGCCTGGCAGATTGCGGAGAGCGTCGGTGCTCGCAGTCGAGCGTCCCGTGCAGTCAGCGGGCGCTGCCGGTACGAGCTCTCGCCGTCGCTGGGTGATCTCGGCGCTCGGCTGGAGCGTGCCGCGCGGCCGCGACTGGCATGAAATCAATAACGCCGCCGCACGCGGCTGCGTTATTTGGCCGTTCAGCGAGCGGGTGTTCGTTTGAGCGTGCTGGTCGCGGCGGACTGGTGAGGGGCGTCTGCGGTGACCGTGATCTTGGCGCTCCGTGCCGCCATCCGCGAAAGCACGAACACGGTGATCGCGGCCGCGCGTCGCAGGGTGATCGTTCTCTGTTTTCGCGTGAGGAGCCGTCCGCGCCAATGTGCGGCGTAGGACACCTCGACCTTCTCGCTTCCCTTGCCTTTCACGGTCACGGTCAAGCGACGACCGTCGAGACGTTCGCTCAGATGGAGCGTCGACTTGGCCGGTTTCGTGCCACTCGTGCTGCCGGGGGTGCCTGTTGTGCCGGTGCTGCCTGTGGTCGGCCCGGTGGTGCCGCTCGCACCAGTGGGCCCGGTGCTGCCGGTCGTTCCGCCACCGTTGGGGACCGGGACGGTGACGGAGGCGTGGGCTGAGTTGGCGGGGTTGGTGTTGCCGGCGGCGTCGGTCAGCCAGACTGCGATTGTCCAGCTCCCGGTCCCCGGTACGGTCACCGTCGCCTGCGTCGGGCTCGTGGCAGTCGTCGGCTGAGCGCATGCGCCGCCGCCGCTGGCAGGGCAGACCTGGTAGGTCGCGCTCGTAATCGGCGCCGCGTGACCCGACGGGTCGGTCCATGCGAGGTTGAACGTCGAGCCGCCCGGCACGGTTGGTGTTGCGGCGAGGTCGCTCGGAGCGGCCGGCGCGGTGTTGTCGACGGTGATCTGTTCGGAGGCAACGGTCGATTCGTTGCCCGCGGCGTCATAGGCGGCGAGCGTCACGGTGTGCGCGCCGTCGGTGAGCTGTGTCGTGGGGAGCGTCAGGGTTTGCGGTCCGCTTGACAGGGGGCAGGGCTGCGTCTGCGTGTAGTCACAGCTGGCCTGGTAGGTCTGGGCTTGTTGGCCGTCGACGGCGAGCACGATGCTCGCCACGCCCCCACCCACGTCCTGCGCGGCCACGGTCAAGGCCTCGGAGCCCTGGTGGTAGCCGTTGGCGGGGCCGGGCCCCCAGAGCACACCCGTTGGCGTATCGAGGGTTGGCGGTGTGGGGTCGCTGAGCGTGACGGTCGCGCCGTACATCGCCGCCCAGACGTTGTGCTCGATGGCGCCGGTCACGCACACTTCGTCAACTGGCACTTCGCATTGTTCGCCGAATTCGAGCTGGCTGGCGGATAGGCCGGTGATGTCGACGGTGTTGGTCGTGTCCAGTGGGGGTGGTGTTCCGAGTCCGCATCCGACGTCGGGGAAGACGACGGTGCAGGTTTCGCCGGGCACGATCGTGCCGTCCGCGCGCAGCGCCGGGACCCAGTCGTTGCTCGTGTCCTGTGTATGGCCGAGGTAGCGGGCGTAGTCGATCGCGGTGATCGTCGTGCCGGCCGGTGCCGTAAAGGTCCAGCCGCCGCTCGTGCCCGGTGGCGCGCCGGTCGAGGCGCCCAAAGCGTCGGTCGCCGAGAGACCGCCCTCTTGGTCGGCGGTGCCGCCGTTGCCGCCGATTCGGTAGGGGCAGTTGGGGTGGCTCGCGTAGTGGGTTGGGTCGTCGGTTTGATAAATCCAGGAGTTGTTGACGCCGTTCGCGTAGTCGCAGGTGCTGACCTGGTAGCTGCCAGCGGTGGCGTGGGCGGCAGCGACGGGCATGAGCATGAGGGCGGCGACAGCGGCAACCGCGGAGACGGTGCGACGGCAGCTCACCGTGTGGCCTTCTGCTTGGTGTTGCTCGCGTCGGTGTGCGGAAGGCGTTGTGTCCTCCACGGGCTGGTGCGCTCGATGTCGTAGCTGTCGCGGTAGCGTGCCTCGACTTCGACGGCGCTGCCCGTGGCGAAGGTCACGCTGCGGGTGTTGGCGAGAAGAGAGCGAAGGACCACCAGGCGTCTCTTGTGCGTCGCGTATCCGAGGAGTCGCAGCTGGACAGTCATGCCGGGCCGGCGGTTGGCGAAGACAGCGGTGACCCGACCCCTCCGAGCCGTCACGGTCATCGCCGGCGTGGGGATCCGCCCGAGCGGATCACCACTCCCCTGCCCGGTCGTCCCACCGGAGGACGTCCCAGAGCCGGTGGACGCGGATCCGCTGGATTGCGTTGGGCCGGCTGGGGGTTGGCCGGTCGTGGTGCTCGCCGGTTCTGCGGCCGTGCCTGCCGCAACGATGCTCGTGAGGCCGGCGTTCGCGAAGGCCTGGGCGATGTTGAGCGTGCCGTTGTCGACGTTGGTGAGGTAGTTCTCGGCCGTCTGGGGCGTGAGCGTCGGCTGGTATGCGCGGAGTGCCGTGAGGGCTGCTGCGGCGATCGCGCTTGCCTCGCTGGTGCCCTGCCAGTAGTTCTCGTCCGCCACGCCGCTCGTCGGGTCGGCCGCGTCCAGATCACAGCCGGGGGCGAGAAGACGGAGTCCGGTCCCGCGGTTTGAGAAGCCACAGAACCCACCTGCCCGGGCGTCCGTCGCTCCGACTGAGAGCACCGCGGGGAGCGCGGCCGGGTAGTCGAGCGGGCCGCCCGTGTCGTTGCCGGCCGCGGCGACGACGTCGATGCCGTAGTTGTTGGCTTGTTCGACCGCGTTGGTCATCGCGGTGTAGTCGGCGCTTGAGGGGGTCTGTGAGGTGCCGAGCGAGAGGTTGATCACCTTGATGTTGTACTGCGTCTGCAGCTTCAGGCAGACGTTGATCGCGGTGGTGTAGTAGAGGAACGGGAACGTCGTCTGGCCCGGCTCGAGGATCCGCACCGACACGATCCGGATCGCGGTCGGTGCTGTGCCGATCATGCCCCACCCGTTGGCCGGGGCGGCGGCCATCATTGCCATCATCGTGCCGTGCGAGTCCGCGGAGGTATCGTCGCCGCTGCCGCCGTCGATCGCGGTCCGATACACGACGCTGCCCTGCGTGTCCGGGTTGAGATCGACGCCGGTGTCGACGAGGCATAGCCCGGCGGGCTGCGCGAGCGCGGGCGCGTAGGCGAGAAACGCGCCGTTGTCCGCCTGTGCTTGCGTGCTCACGCCGACCTCGGCCTGGGCAGCCGATGCTGCACCGCACACCACGGCCAGCGCGAACAGCACGCTGGCCGCGAGACCAGCGGCGGCGGCGCGCGGCGACGCTGGCCTAGCGAGGCGTTTTGACATTGTGGATCGTGCTTTGGCCGAGCGTGAAGGGGAAGTCGAGTTGGTCGCCGCGGACGCGGGCGCGGAACGGGAACCTGCCGCGGCCGCCCTGGAACTGGTAGTCGACGTGGAACCGTCCGGCCTTGGTCGTGCGCGCGCTGCGAAACGGCTCCCAGTGACCGAGGTAACGGACGAGCAGCTCTACCACGACGCCCTGGTGAGGCACCGCACCCTCCACGCGCCCGGAGAGGACAATCCGCCCGGTCGAACTCGTCGCTGTCGGCTTGACCGTCAGCGTGACCCCCGCCGCCACGTCTTCTTGGACGCGAGCGACCGTCGCGTACGTCGTGTTCTTACTGTAGGCGCGGTACGCGATCTCGACAAGCCGCGACGGCCCCGCCGGCACCTTCACGGAGAACGCGCCGCCCTTGCCGCTCTTTGCATGCGCGATCACGTGCATCGGACCGGTGGCGCCGAGGACCTGCTCGAGCACGTCGAGGGTTGCCCCGGCGATCGGCGCACCGGTCGGACCGAGCAGTCGGCCTCTGAGCGTGAACGCGCGCGTGGCGAACGACCGCGAGATCACCCGTTTCAAGCCGAGGAGCAGCACCGCCGACACGCTCGCCACCGACCCGTTCGGCGTTTCCAGACCGGACGTCGCGTCTGACCCGGCGGGCGGTGGCGCGGCTCCGCCCCCTGAGGGCGATGTCGGGCCCGCCGAGGGCGTGGTTCCCGGTCCTGGCACGGCGCCGAGCGATCCCGTGGCGGACAGCACGGCGGCCGTCGCGGCGGAGGTTGCGGTTTGGAAGCCGTCGCCGTCGGCGGCCGTGATTGCGACGCGCAGTGTGTCGCCGAGGTCGCTGGGCGCGGCGGTGTAGCTCGCGTCGGTGGCGGCGGCGATCGCGGCGCAGTTGTTGCCCTGCGCGTCGCAGTCCTCCCACTGGTAGCTGTAGTCGATCGTTCCCGTCCCCGTTGGGGCCGACCAGCCGCCGTCGATCGCCATCAACGGGTTACCGACGAACACCTCGCCATCGTGACCAATCGACGCCGGTACGCCGGTATTGCTGGGCGCGTTGCGGGTGGTGATCGTGCCGAGCGGGTCGGTCACGACGTTGCCGGCCGCGTCGCTGACGGTCAGGTTGGCCTGGTAGGTGCCGTCGATCACGGCGGCGGTGTCGATCTCGAGCGCGCTGCCGTTCTCGGTCACTGGGCAGGCGTTCCAGGAGTCGTAGCTGCATGGGTAGTTGATCGTCGTGGTCGCGGGTGTGCCGCCGCCCTGTGGGGTCAGTGTGAGCGTCGCTTGGCTGACGCCGCTGTCGACATCGCTCGCGTCAAAGCCCAGCGTCTGCGTGCCCGACACGGTGGCCGCTCTCGCGGCGGCGTCGGCGAGCGGGCCCGACACCGACCCGATCACGGGTGGCACGTTGTCTGACAGCGTCAGCGTCATGTCCTCAAGCGCCGGTACCGCCGTGCTGTCGCTGAACAGGCACGTCGGCGACGCATCGTCGGTCGTGCAGTTCACAAACGTCTCGAAGTCGCGGGCACCCCCCGGCAGCGTCCAGCTTCCATTCGTCGTGTAGTCGCTGCTCCCGCCGTAGGGGAGCTCCGTCAGCCCGGGGAGGATCTGGCCAGCGGAGGAGAAGCCGAGATAGGCGTCATCACCGCTGACCGGCGAGACGATCACGTGTGCCGCGAGCGAGTCGATCGTGACGTCGGGAACGCTAGACGGGACGCTCACGCCGAGCGCGACCTGGCTCCCGGCGCTGCCGTTCTCGGTGACCGCACCGGGGTTGCCGAACGTAAACGCGTAATCGCCCAACATGCCTCCGGTCGCGCACGAGTCACTCAAGGCCGTGCTCGTGATCGTCGTGGTCCCGTAGACATACCACCCGGGCGCCACCGCCGTGCTGGCGTTGGCGCCGCACTGGTACATCGGGTAGGTGCCCGCATCCGCCGACGCTGGGACGATCGCCGCAAGCACGCCCAATGCGCCCACCAGCAGCGCGGTCGCCAGCGTCCCCTGCGACCGACCGCGGCTATGTTGTGCCGGTTGCGAGAGCTCGCGGGCCCGGTGAGCCGTGCGACGCCGTGACCGGCGCAGCCTCTCGCGGATCGCTGGGTTCCACCGTCCGGTCGTCTGCGGTTCTTCATCGCTGCGCCGCAGGCCGGCCGGGTAGGGCTCGGCGGCGGCCTCGCCGTTGGCGGTGGTTGTCGGGCGCGTGCCTGATCGCGCGATTGGTTTAGTGGGTGTCGACATCGTGGACCTTGCTTTGGCCGAGGGTGAAGGGGAAGCTCCGCTGGTCGCCGCGGACGCGGGCGCGGAACGGGAATACGCCGCGGCCGCCTTGGAACTGGTAGACGACGCGGAACCGTCCGGTCTTGCTGGTGCGGACGCTGCGGAACGGCTCCCAGCGTCCGAGGTAGTGCACGAGCAGCTCGACCACCACGCCCTGGTGGGGCACCGCTCCCTCGACTCGCCCGGTGAGCACGATGCTGCCGTTTGCGCTTGTCGCTGTCGGCTTGACCGTGAGCGTGACGCCAGCGGCCACCTGCTCTTCCATGCGCGTGACCGTCGCGTAGGTTTTCGCGTTGCTGTAGGCGCGGTAGGCGACCTCGATCAGCCGTGACGGACCCGCCGGCACCTTGACCGAGAACGCGCCCGTCTTGCCGCTCCTGGCGTGCGCGATCACCAGCATCGGGCCGCTCGAGCCGAGCACCTGCTCGAGGACGTCGAGCGTCGCGCCGCTGATCGGCGCGCCGGTCGGGCCGAGCAGGCGGCCTTTGAGCGTGAACGCACGCTGGGCGAACGACCGCGAGATCACCCGGTGCAGACCGAGCCGCAGGCGCGCCGAGACACTCGCCACAGAGCCGTTGGGCGTGCCCGGGCCACCCGACGGGGCGCTGCCGCTCCCTGACGGCGCCGGCGCTGGCGTACCGCCCGACCCGGGCGTGGTTCCGGGTCCGGGGCCTGCGCCCGATGATCCAGAGGCGGACTGCACGACCATCGACGGCGCCGACATCGCAGACGCGAACCCATCGCTGTCGGCAGCCGTGACCTGGACGCGCAGCGTGTCGCCCACATCACTCGGCGCGGCGGTGTAGCTCGCGCCGGTGGCGGCGGCGATCGCGGCGCAGTTGTTGCCCTGCGCGTCGCAGTCCTCCCACTGGTAGCTGTAGCCCACCGACCCTGCGCCCGACGGCGCCGACCACGACCCAGACTTCCCCGTCAAGCCATCGCCCACGAACACATCAACGTCATGACCACTCGTCGTCGGCACCCCGGTGTTCGCGGGCGCGTTCTGGGTGCTGATCGTCCCGTCATAGACGACGCTGCTGTTCTGTGCCGCGTCGGTCACGGTGAGCTTCAACGTGTGCGTACCGTCCGCGAACGCCGTCGTATCAATCGGCAGATCAACGCTCTCGCTCTGCTTGCACGGCTGCGCGTAGAGGAACTCTGGATCGCCGTTGGTGTCGTTGCCGATCGACGCGCATTCGCCGCCGTTGGTGTCCGGGGTGCCTTGGTAGGCGGTGGTCCCGTCCACGGTGGCGGTCACCTGGTAGACGCCAGGACCGTTGGGGTCCCCGGCGGTGAACAGGACGTCCGCAGGGCCACGCGCATCGGGTGCCAGTAGCAGCCCGCTGAACGCGGTCGCGGTCGGAGCGGTGTTGTCGGTGAGCTCGATCTGCGCGGCGTAGATCGCGATCTGCACGTTGATGCCGTTGACGCCGTCGCCCTGTGCGCAATCCGCATTGGCCTGCCCGGGTTGACCGGGGCCCAGGCACATCGCGCCCGCGTACAGGCTGGTCCCACCCGGATGGTCGATCGGCACGGTCCCCGTGAACGTGCCGTTGCTGCCGCACGCCAGGTTGAACTGGCAGTTCACGACGACGTCGGCGCCGTCGTAGGTGAAGTTCGGCGTCAGCACGAACGCCTGCCCGACCGGCGAGGTCAGCATCACGTCAAGGTTGCCGCCGGTGATCGTCGCGCCCATTGGCGCGTCGAACTGCCACATCCAGCCGCTGCCGCGTGTTTGCGGCCACGCGCTCGAGCTCGTCGCGAACAACCCACCGCCAGGGACGCCGCAGGAGTTCGAAGCGCTGCTGTAGTTGCCGCCACCATCAAACGCGACCGAGGTCCAGCCGTCGATCGGCGCGACCTGCCCATCCGGCTGGGTGCACGACACGAGCGTCCACGTCCCCGCCTGCGCCAGCGAAGGACCCACCGCGCCGCCCAGACCGCAGACGGCGAGCGCGACCGCGAACATCACCGGCCGCCGTCGCGCGTGCCTGCGCCGCGGACCGTCCGACGGAGCGCGCTCAACGCGCTGGCAAGCAGCCGTCGGATCCGTCGCTCCCCCGGGCCCATCGTCACCACGTGACTGGCGGCGACGGCCGGCCGCGGCCAGGACTCGCAGCCCCGTGGGCATGGTGATGGCCTGCCTAGTGCGTGCGAACATCGTGGACCTTGCTTTGGCCGAGGGTGAACGAGAAGTTCTGCTGGTGCCCCCAGACACGGGCGCGGAACGGGAAGACGCCGCGGCCGCCCTGGAACTCGTAGACGACGCGGAAACGCCCGCTCTTGGGGGTGCGGATGCTGCGGAACGGCTCCCAGTGCCCGAGGTAGTGCACGAGCAGCTCGACCACCACGCCCTGAGGGGGCACCGCCCCCTCCACGCGCCCGGAGAGGACAATCCGTCCCGCCGCGGTCGTATGCGTCGGGGACACGGTCAGCGTCACGCCCGCCGAGACGTTCTCTTGAAGCCGCGCGGTCGTGGCGTACGTGGTGCTGTTGCTGTAGGCGCGGTAGGCGACCTCGACCAGGCGTGACGGGCCCGCCGCCACCTTGACCGAGAACGCGCCACCCTTGCCGGACTTGGCGTGCGCGATCACCTTCATCGGGCCGCTCGCTCCGAGCACCTGCTCGAGCACGTCAAGCGTCGCGCCCGTGATCGACGCGCCGGTCGGGCCGAGCAGCCGGCCGTTGAGCGTGAACGCACGCGCAGCGAACGACCGTGAGATCACCTGCCCCAGGCCGAGCCGCAGGACCGCGGACACGCTCGCCACCGACCCGTTCGGCGTCCCTGCCCCGGCTGCGGTGCCGCCGCCGCTCGGCAGCCCTGGCGAGCTTGTTCCGCCACTGGACGGCGGCGGAGTCGGCGGCGTGGTTCCGGGGCCGGGGCCGGCGCCTGATGATCCCGAGGAGGACTGCACAAGGGTCGACGGCGCCGACATCGCGGAGGCGAACCCATCGTTGTCAGCGGCGGTGACCTGCACGCGCAGCGTCTTGCCCACATCGCTCGGCGCCGCCGTATACGTCGAAACCGTGGCGCCCGCGATCGCGGCACAGCTGTTGCCCTGCGCGTCGCAGTCCTCCCACTGGTAGCTGTAGCCGATCGATCCCGCGCCCGACGGAGCCGACCACGACCCCGGCTTCCCCGTCAAGCCGTCACCCACGAAGACGTCAACGTCATGACCGCTCGTGGTCGGCACAGCCGTGTTCGTGGGCGCGTTCTGCGTGCTGATCGTCCCGTCGTAGACGACGCTGACGTTGCCGGCGGCGTCGGTGACAGTGAGCTTCAGCGTGTGCTGCCCGTCGAGCAAGGCTGTGGTATCGACAGGAAGATCGACGTTCTCGGACTGCTTGCACGGCTGCTGGTGGTCGAACATCAACGCACCGCTGAGCGTCCCGACGCTGACGCAGTTGCCGCTGTTGGTATCCGGGGTGCCGCTATAGACGCTGGTGCCGTCGATCTGCGCGGTGACGTTGTAGATGCCCGGTCCGGCGGGGTCGGTCGCGGTGAACGTGACGTCCTGCGTGCCGCCAGCGTTGGGGTTGAACAGCGTGCCGGTCATCCCGGTGGCTGCCGGCGTTGCGGTGTTGGCGAGCTCGAACTGTGCTGAGCGCAACTGGACAGAGGACCAGGTGCCGTTGCTGCCGCCGACGTTGCAGTATTGGCCGGCGATGCCGCCGCAGGAGGCGGCGAGGTAGAACCCGCCGCCGCGGTCGGTTGGCAGCGTGAGCTGGCCGGTGAAGTCGACGGCGCCGCCCGGTCCGCACGCTGAGATGCCGTAGGCGCACTGCAGGAACACGTCGCCGGCGTCGTAGGCGAAGTTCGGGCTGTAGGCGACCGCGGTGCCTGAAGCGTCGGCGCCGTAACCGTCGGCGCTCATGCTCACCTGTGCGGTGCCGCCGATCAGCGTCGAGCCCGCCGGTGGCGCGTAGGCGAGATCCTCGCCCGCGCCGACCGGCGCCGCGACATCCATCGAGAGGAACGCGAACATCGGATTGCCCGGGCTACACGAACTGCTGCTATTCGAACCGAAGCCGGCCCCGCCGCCGCCGCCGCTCGTCCAGCCCTCACTCGGCGCCGCCGAGTTGTCCGGGTTCACACACGACACCTGCACCCACGTCCCCGCAAACGCCGGGGCCGCGACCGCCAACACCACACCGACCGCGCCCGCGCACATCAGCAGCCACAGGCGACGACGGCGCCCACCTGCACGCGGGGCGTCGGCGGTCGCCGCGACCTGTTGCGTCGGGGCGAGCGAGCGGATTGAGGTCGAGTCGGGTGGCTGTTCGGTGCTCTTCATCGGATGTCTCCTTGTGCTCTGCGATTCGGGGCTCTACTGCCTATGACCCCAACTGGTCGCTCGCGGCCAACGAATTTCTCCTCACGGGCTAAACGCCCCGCCGCGAGGCGACGCATTGGACGTTTGATGGACCGCCGGAACGCTGGACACGGTGCCGTGCGGGACGCCGAGGTACGCGAACCCGCTCGTGCCGGAATGCCCGCTACTCGCCGTCGGGGCTGGCGTGAGGGGCGCGGCCGAGAAGGCGGGCGTCGTCGACGTAGTCGACGTGGTGCGCGTCGCGGTCGGCGATGACGTGCCCTTCGGCGGCCCGTGTGTCCTATGCGCCGTAACGGCAGGCGTGCGGGCAGCGCCCGACTGGTGCTCGACAGGGGCAGCAGGTGGAGCGCCGCGGGGACCGGACGTTGACCGGTGATGGTGGCGGGCGGTCGTTCGCGGGCTGTGGTGGGTGAGGGCTTGGGTGGCGCCGATCGTGCCGCCGGCGGCGATCGCGACGCTCGCCACGCCGACGGCGAGCTTGGCGCTCGCCCCGCCACCGCCGGTGACGGGGCCTGTGAGGTGCTGCGCGACACGGTTGGCGCGTGCGGCGATCCGACTGAACAGCGGCAGCCGCTGCACCAATACCGGGAGCGGCAGCAGCGCCAGCGCGTCGCGATCGAACAGGCGGCGGAACCGCTCGCCGTTGGTGCCGTGCTCGATTCGGCAGCGCGCGCACGCCTGCAGGTGCGCGTGCGCGCGGCGGGCGAGGACGGCGCTGTCGGTTTCCCCCGCGGTCAGTGCCTGGATCGTGTGCGCCCGGTAGCCGCACAGCCGGCCCGTGGTGTACAGCAGCGCGAAGCGTTCGCGTTTGCGCTCACACGACCGTGCCGCGGCGCGAATCTCGTTGCGCGGCGCGCCAAGCGCGTCGGCCGCGCCGCGCCAGCCATGCCCGTCAGCCAGCAGGCGGAAGACGTTTCCCTCCTGCTCGGTGAGCTCGGCGAGGAACTCGCGCACGATCAGCTGGTCCTGCTCGGCGAGGACCGGTCGGTCGGATGCCTGCTCGAACTCAGCGGCGTGCTCGAGCGCCTCCTGCCCGCTGTAGGCGTGCTCGACGATCCGTCCGTGGCGGCTGCGGTCGCGGTGCGTGTTCAGCGCGCGGTGCTTGACGGCTTCGTGCAGCGCCCGCCGCAGATGCTCCTCGCTCTCAAACTCGCGTCCCAGGAGCACCAGCGCGCTGTCCTGGTAGATGTCTTCGAGGTCCTCCCGGGTCAGGCCGCCGCACTCCCCAAACCGCGAAGCGCGCCGAAGCTCGCGCCGCTGCCAGCTTCCCAGCAGCACCCCGACCGCCTCACCGTATAGCGAGCGCGTCGTGGGCGGCATGTCGTGCTGGACGGTCATCCGGATCGGGCGCCTAGCGGAGACGCTCCGCCGTCAGGCGCTCCATCGCCTCGTCCAGAAAGTCACGCACCGCCGCGGCAGTGATGATCGGCGCGCGCTGACCGTTGTGCTGTTGATGCGCCGCGGCGTGCGCCAATAGCAGCGCACGCGGCGCGCCACAGGGCGCGAGCTGGTTCACGAGCGCACGGTGCTCGCGTTCGATCGCCGCCGCCAGCACCGCCAAGTGACGCTCGCGCGCTCGTGCGCGCCGCACGTAGGCCAGCCGACACTCGGCGCAGAATCCATGCGTGCCACAGGCCCGCTCATCGCACCCCGTCCGACGACACGTCAACGACGGACACGTCAACGACGCCGGCGCGCCGATCGCGGGGTGTTCCTGTGAGTCGGGTTCGTTCAGACATAGCTGAGGTAACTGTTGCTGTACTTGTCTACATCTCTGGGACCGCGGGTTCTGTGACCCTTTCTCGGCGGATGTTCGGGGTGGATTTGCCTGCACACGAGCTCCTTCCGACCGCTCAGCGATGGGGAACACACACCGTCTCGACAACCGCCGCCATGCTGAGCAGCACAACTAGAGCCACAAGCGCTGTGCGCCGAGGACAACTCCGCGTCCCGGTCCGTGCCAGCCACCAGTCAGCCGGCGCGACCGCGACGGCGGCCCACTCCAGCGGCAGTTGCGGCACATACGCCAACAGGCGAGCCTGGTAGGCACCGAGGGCAAGGCCGACGAGCGCCGCGTTGACGGTGACGCTCGCGATCACCGCGCTGTCAGCGACCGTGCGGGACCAGCGCCGGTGCTGGGCGCCGATCAGGGGCAGAAGCAGTGGCCAGCCGGCGGTCTGGATGTTGTGCGCTGCGATCGCCAGCACCCATCCGGGCGAGGGCGGCGGGTTGGTCGCTGGCGCCAGATGCAGCTCCAGCAAGCCCCGCGCTGCGCTTGCCAACGACGGGGTAGCGGCGGTGACAGCACTGACGAGCAGCGTGAGCGCCCACAGCGCCGCGACCGCCATCAGCCACACGCGTAGCGGCCGCGCGATCGGGGCTCGCCCAGCGCTACGCGCGCCGCCGGTCACCCGAGCCGTGCGCCAGCAGCGTGGGTGGGCGGCGTCAGTCACTGCTGGCGGGGGTCCAGGTCACGACACGCAGACCGGCCTTGGTGGTCGTGACGGTGGCGAGGTAGATATCCCAGGACGTCTGGGTTTGGCCGTTGGTGGTGAGCCGTTCGCGGGTGATGACAATCGCGGCGGCGCGCGGGCGCACGACGATCGCTTCCACCTCACCGTCCGAGCGGAGGTTGGCGACGCGAACGTACTGCGCTTGCAGGTCCGCTTCGCCGTTTCGCGCCAGTTGGCGGGCGAGCGAGCCGGTGGCAAGCGCGGCGAGCTCACGCTGCTGTGCGGGCAGCGTCGCGAACGTGTAGGTAAACCACGCGCGGGCGAACCGGACGAGCAGCCCACGTTCTCCCCCCAAGGCCGCTGTTGCGGACTGCGGCGGTCGAGACGTCGGCTGGTGCGCCACCGGCGTCGTCCTCGCCGGTGGGGGTGCTGCGTCGGGGTCGCTGATGCCACACCCCGCGAGAGCGATCGCGACGGCGCAGCTGAGCAGCACGCCGGGGAGTGCTCGGCGGGTCATAGGCCCGGTGGGTGGGCGCGGGTGAAGCCGACGGTGGAGCGCGGGGCCGTCCAGGCGGGGCCGCCGCGGTAGTTGGCGTCGCTGGTCTGCCAGACCCGCCCGTCGACCGTGACGAATACGTGCGCCTGGTTGTAGTAGACGTCGACGTGCGCTCCCGGACCGGGTGCCAGCCAGCTGCCGAACGCACCGGATCCAATCGGGCCCGGATCCGTGACGCCAACGCTCGCGAGGAGCCAGCGAACCGCGCCCGAGCAGTCAAGCCCCGCCTGCGGGTCTCCGAAGATCCGAGCGCCAGCCAGGCTTTGGCACCAGCTGCCGGGTGAGGGGCCTGGGGTGGTGGCGTGGCCGCCGCCCCAGCAGTAGGGGATTCGCATCGCCGCGATCTCGTTCGCGACCGCGACCAGTTGCTGCAGTTGGCTGCCGGGCGGGATGACGAGCGGGACGGGCCCGCCGCCGGCGTTGACCAGCGCGCTCTCGGCCTGCCACTCCTTGGCGCGCGCGAGGACGTCCGCCGCGTAGTTGGCGGCCGGATCGGCGCACGCCCCGTAGTAGCCGCACAGCGCTTGGTAGGCGGTCTGGTCGAGCGCCGGGATCGGCGCGCCGTCGACTTTGCCGCGCAGCTCGACCGCGGCGGCCATGACCGCATCGAACGGGTCGTCGTAGGAGGGGTGGCTTGTCGTTTCCAGCGGATATTGCGAGGGGCGTTGGGCGAGCTGGTAGGCATCGCGCTCGGGCAGGGTGAGCGGCGGGTTGGCGGTGAGGGTTACGGTGGAGTCCCAGGAGTCGCCGGCGCGACCGCCGACGCAGGTCTGCATGAACCCGACACAGCCCGCGCTGTTGACCGTCGTCCAGCCACCGGCGGTGCCGAAGCCGGATTCCTCGGCGGCGACCGAGGCGAGCAGATACGGGTTGACGTCCAAGGTCTGGGCGGCCGCGTTGAAGACCGGCACGAACACCGGTGGGATCGACGTGCCGCTGCCGATCAGCCCGGCGGCGACCTGCTGTTCGATCGCGCTCTTGGTGTCCGAGAACACCGACAGTACGCCGGCGGCGAGGATCACCGGCGCGAGCACGACGAGGATCGCGACGCCTGCCGCCCACCGCAGGACGCGGCGGCCCTGCGGGGTGCCGGTGAGCAGCCGGCCGGCGAGCTCGACGGTCACGCTCACCGCCGGACCTCCCCGGCCGCGGTCGCGAGTCGCTGCTGCCAGTCGGGGTCGGCGAGCAGCCGCAGCGCCTCCCACGCGTCCCCGCCGGCCTGGCGCAGGGCGTGTTGGCGCAGCGGTTCGTCGCGGTCGGGATCCGAGGTGGCGGTCCAGTATTCGCGCGGTCCGACCTTGATTTGGACGGTGCCGCGGCCGCGCGTCCCGTTGATCACATAGGCCAGCGCGTAGTCGCGTTTGGCGGTCCGCAGCGAGCTGATCGTGTGGACCTCCTCGTCGCTGAGGCGGATCGCTTCGCGCGCGTGCGAGAGCTCGCCGGTCTGCTGGCGCAGGAACACCTTCATCGCGGCGTTCGCCAACAGCGCGCGCCCGTGTTCGTTGTCGAAGTCCGAGAGCTGTTGGCTGATCGCGACGAGCCACAACGCGTAGTGGCGCGAACGGCGGACGAACTCGTTGAACCAGCGGCCGGTCGCGGGCCGTTCGATCAGCTTCCACGCCTCATCGATCACCAACAGCGAACGCCCCGCCCACCCATCCGCCGGCGTTCGGCCGGCGAGGTGGGTGCGGCGACGCTCTTCGATGCGCGAGCGGACGTGTTCGCAGATCACAAACAGCGCCGCGGCGGCCTTCGCATCGGGGATCGACCGCGTGTCGAACACGACCAGCGGCGCGTCGTTGGGGACCGTGGTCGGGAGGTCGGCGAGGTAGGCGTAGGGGCCGTCGAGGACGTAGTTGTTCAGGCGGATCGCGAGGTTTCGCAGCGCGGCGGCGATCTCGGTCGCGCCCGCGGCTTTCTCGTCGGCTTCGCGCTGATACAGCTCCTCCTGAAGGAGCAGTTCGCGGGGCGGTTCGCCGGTCAGGTCGCAGCGGTCATAGACCCGTGTGATCGCGAGGCCGAGCAGGTTCTGCTCGAGATCACTGAGGCCGTAGTGGTCGCGGTCGGCGTGATGCTCACCCAACAGCAGCGCGTGCAGCGACAGCAGGTAGTCGACCTTCTCGGGCTCCACCCGTCCTGGGTCGGGGACGTCCCAGGGGTTGATCGCGTGCCCGCCGCCACCAACCGCGACGGTGCGCGCGCCCGGGATCAGCGACACCAGGAAGTCGAAGTGGCCGGCGCGGTCGATGATCCACCCGACCGCGCCCTGCGCGACCGCTCTGGCCAGCAGCAGGACGGTGAGCATCGTCTTGCCCGTGCCTGACATGCCGTTGATCAGCGTCAGGTGGTTCTCGTGCTGGGGGTCAAACGGGTCAAGGCGCTCGACGGTGCGTCCCGGCGTCGCGATTCCCAGCACGATTCCCGTCGGGCTGCCGCAACTCGTCCCGACCAGCGGAAAGGTGTCCGCCACGTTGCGCGTGACGTAACGGCGCTGGCGTTTGGCAATGTCGAGGCCGAGCGGCAGCGTGGAGCGCCACAGCGGCTCTTGTGCGAACAGCCCGGGGAGCACGCGGGCGTCGGAGGCCATCATCACCTCCCGCCCCGTCGCGCTCGCGAGCTCACGCAGCACGTCCAGCTGGGGTTCGGGTCCGCCTTCGCGGAGCGCGAGGTAGATGCTGGTGCGGTAGATCCCGGTGCCGGTTCCGGTGGCGAGCTCGTCGTTGAGCTCCGCCGCCTCCTCCTCCGCCAACCGCGCCTGCGGATCCAACGGGCGGCCGCGTTGTTCGCTGCCGCGGTTGACGCCGTAGAGCCGCTTGTAGCGGCGGCGCTGCGCGAGCCGCTCGCGGTAGCGCTCCGTCCCCTCCACATGCACCGAGAGCACAAACGGCCGCGGTGCCTGCATGAAATGCAGCACCCACCCCAGCCACGTCAACTCCGGCGCCAGCGACACATACGACACCAACTCCACACACCCACCGACCCGGATCGTCGCCGGATCAGACAAGCCGATATCGGCGGTGCAGACCGCGGCTCGCAGTGCCCGTGCGCGGGCGGCGGCCGTTTGGGCGCTCTCGCCCGCCACCGGCCCGCCCAGCACCGCGGGACGGCGGCTGTTCGGCGGTTGCTGGCCGGCTGCGGCACCCTCGGGGTCGAGGCGTTGCCAGCAGAGGTCGAGCACCTCGCGGCCGTCGAGGATCCGCGCGTGCAGGTCCATCGCCTCGAGGTCGGCGCGCACGCCCTCCGCGTGGCGCCCGGACTCGCGTACCGCCCGCTCATGCACAGCGGCCGCGACCAGCCGACGCTTGTTCTCACGCGTGAACAGGCCCCGCGCGTTGGGTTGCCAGGGGCAGACCACGACGTAGCGCAGCGCCACTGCGGCCGCACTGGTGACGTGTTCGCGCAGCGACTGCGCCTGACCCGCCGCGAGCTCCCCCATCGCCTGCGCCCGTGCCGCGTCGACCAGCGCGGCCGCCGCCCGCGTGCGTTGCGACTCCTCTTCCAGCAGCGTCTCGAGCGCCAGCGGGCTCCCCTGCACATACAGCTGCAGCGCCTGGTGGTTGGTCAGGCGCGCGGCGAGCTGCCCGAACGCGACCGAGATGCGCTCCGCCTCGCCCTCGTCCAACACCAGCGCGTTGACCACTGAGGTCTCGACGAACCGCACATACGCGCCGTCCTCACGCAACAGCAGGCCGTCGGTGTCGATCGCTGCCACCGGAAAGACATCGCCTGCCCACGCCGTGGACCGGCGTTTCATGCACCCCACCCCTCGCGGGGAGCTCTCGCGCGTGCCGGTACGTCGGTCTCGCTCGCCTCGAACGCTTCGCCCTCAACGAGCACGCCCGGGGTGTGCGCGCGCGGCGGGCACGCGGCAGGCAACTCGTGCGCGCCAAGGCGCCAACGCACGCAATCGCGCAGCATCGTCGCGAGTTGCAGCCCGCCGTTCTCTGACACATACGTCATCGCGACCGGCACGCCGATCAGCAGCGTGCACAGCGAGATCGCGGCCTTCGCCGGCAAGCCAGCCGCGACGACCAAGCCGATCACCAGCCCCGCGCCCGCGAGGATCCCCAGCCACTGGCGCAGCGTGAAGCCGACCAGCTTCACCGGCGCATCCAGCGAACGGTAGGTGCGGTGAATCATCCGCCGCCACCCCTCCCCGACCGCCGCGCGTCCGGCGGCTTGCGCCGACGCGGCTGCGCCGAGCCAGGTGGCGGCGGTCCGCTACTGGGCGGCGGCTGCGGCGGCCGTGACCTGGGTGGCCCCCCGGATGGTGCCTGCCCGCCCGCCGGTCGGGCGGGCGAAGCTGGCCGCGGTGAACGCAGCGCGGCCGGCGCTGATGGCGGTGGCGGCGGCGGCGGCGCGAGTGATCGTTTTGCCTGCGTCGGCGTGGCTCGTCCGCTCAGGTTGGGCTCCGCTGCAGACGCGGGCGCTGTCGGAGCTGGCCTGGTTGTCGGTCTCGGCGGCCGGCTGGCGCTGCTCGCAGGGGCACCCCGCGCGGGGGTGGTCCGGATCGGTGGCGTCGTTCGCTCTGACGGGCTGGCGCCGGCGCGGGGCGGCGGCTGGGTCCGTGTCGAGCGTGAGCCGCTCGCGGGTGACGGTGGGATCGCTGGTGCCGGCGGCGGCGTGGGCGATCGTCGATCGTGCGGTGCCACCGGCGCCTCAGACGGCGTCGTCGCGTTGGCTGTGGGGGAACGACTGACTCGCGAAGCTCCAGTGGTGCTGCTGCGTCTGGCGGCGGCGCGCGCTTGGGCGGGGGCGCCCGCGAGGATCGCGCCCGCCCGGCTAAACCGCTCACCGACCGCGCGAGCGACGCGGGACCGTCCGACCCGCGAGCCTGCCGCGCGGCCTGCGACCGCCCCGACACCGGCGGCGGTGGCCACTGCCATCGCCGGCGCCGCACGGCCGATGCCGCTGCGCCGAGTCAGCGAGGAGCTCGCGCGACCGGCAGCCCCAAGCGGGCCGCCGCGCGGCGCGCCCAACGCCCCGGCGGCAGCGCCGACGCTGCGTCCGAGTGACATCGTCCCGTCGACCGCGGTGCGCCGCAGCCGCTCGCGCGCCGCCGCCACCCGCGCCACACCCTGCGACGCGGACGGCGACCCGGCACTCTGCCCAGCTGCTGTGTGCAGCGACCCGGAGCGGGCGAGATGCCGCAGCTCCCCCAACACCACCAGCGGCAGCCGCACCGCCAGCACGAACGTGATCAGCGCGGCGAACGCGGCGGCGAACGTTGACGGCAACCCGCCCGTGCCCGCGGTGAAGTCGGTGGCGTCCAGCGTGAGCGCGCCGGCGGTGGCGAACAGCACGGTCCAGCCCAGCGGGACCATCGCGAGACCGACGAGCACGTGAAACCAGGTGCGTGCGAGGTGCGCGGTCTCCGGCAGCACGGCGAGCGCGAGCAGCGGCGGCCCCGCGACGAACAGCACCGCGAACATCAGCATCACCAACACCTGCGCCGCATACAGCGCGGCGGCGAAGACGACGCCGACGATCACCAGGATCGCCCCGAACACCCCGCCCACCCCGCTCAGCAGCGCGCCACCGAACATCACGCCTACCAGCCGGCCGAGGCCGTCGGAGACGGCGGGAAAGCCGAGGATCGCGTGCGTCAGCACGTTCACCAAGCCGACCAGCTGCCGCACGCCCCACGGGTAGAGCACCAGCCCGCCCACCACCGCCACCGCGCGAACCAACGCGGTTGCCGGGTGCGCGGCGCCGGTGAACCCGACCGCCCAATACCGCAGCACCGCGACCGTCAGCATCACCGGCAGCAGCGACACGGAGAGATAGATCATGTCGCCGACCAGCCGCCCGACGTTCGGCCACGCCGCCGGATCGGGCACCGCGACCAAATGCTGAATCACCGACACCGTCGCGTGGCGCAAGAACCCCGGCACGAGCGCGTTCGCGAGCGTGCCGAAGAACAGGCTGACGATCGCATGGACGATATCCCCCACCGACGGGATATGGATCCCGATATGAATGCCCAGGATCGACAGTCCCAACGGAGCAGCGTGCAAAACGGCGGCGTCGGCCGCCGGCGCCACCACGAGACCGGCCACGAGGACCAGCAGCGTGACGCACGCGAGCCGCCGTCGCGCTCGGCCGCTCTCTCGGGTGGTTAGGCGACGATGCCGCCCACCGAGGCGATGATCGCCAAGCCGACGATCGTCTTGATCGCGTAATCCTGCGCCCGGCTGTGGCCCGCCATGAACAGCAGCCCGACGACCACGACGACCAGCGCCATGACCGTGCCGCCAAGCCAGACGAGGTTGCCCTTGAGGCTGTTGATGAAGTTCTCGACCCCCGTGATCGGGGTACCCTGGAACGCGCCCGCCGCCTGCAACGCGTGCACGTAGCCGTGGGACGCCAGAACCCCAGCGATGACTGCTACCGCGCCGACCAGCGCTGCTGGTGCGACGCGGCGCACGATCGTGCGCGCCTTCGTTGTTGTGAACATTACGCTGACCTCCGTCGTCTCGTAGGTGTGTGTGGAAAGTCATGGGGAGAACGGGCCCCCCGGGACCTGCCCACCGACCGCCGCCGGACTCGTCGTCGCCGGCGAGCTCGGTTCGGGCGCCTGCACCGCGGGCGCCGCTGGCGCTGTCACCGCCGGGGCAGCGGGCGGCGTGACTGCCGCCGCCGCCGGCGCGGGCACGCGCGTGGGCGTGGGCGTGGGCGTCTGCGAGCGGGGCGGGCGAGCTGCCCCTGCCGTGCCAGACCGGTGGCGTGTGCGGCTCTGGGTGGGCGTGCGTCCGGGGTGGAGCGCGCGAGGGCTGCTACGGGCGCCGGTCGGGGGCTTGACGGGAGCGCGGCTGGCCTGCCGCGGTGCACTCGCCGCGCGCTGCACGGGTGGCTGGTGGTGGTCGGCGAGCGCGAGCGCGAGCAGCGCGAGCGCGCAGACCAGGCCGCCCGTGACCGCCAGGCGTGCCCGGCGCGACACGCGCCGCCACCGGCTCAGCGTGAACGGACGCGGCAGCCCGCTCAGCGGCGTCAATAACGTCCGCGCGTCCACCGCCGACGCTGGCCCGGCCGACGCCACGCTCGCCTCGACGGGGGTGGACGCCGCTGGTCGCGGAGGGCCGTGATGCACCCGCTGCCCGGCGTGAGCCAAATCGCCCTGCGACGCGACGGTGACGTGACCTGCCTCGAAACCGTCAACTCCCATTGCGTTCGCTTCGCCGTCCTGGTAGGTGTCGGCGGCCTCCAGCAGATCGGCGGGGGTGTGCGCGGGCGCGGCACCGCGAGGGGCCGCCGGCGTGGCGTTGAGCGTGTGGGCGTGGCCGGCCTTGCGCCGCCGCCGCGGTCCCGTCGTCGCGGCCGCCGCGGTGTCCGGTGGCTGATGATCGGCCGGCCGCTCACCGGCGGCCGGGTCGCGGGAGGCGGCGCCGACGTAGAGCGTGATCACGCTGTTGCGTGCAACGCTCGCGCCCGCTGGTGGGTCTTGGGCGAGGATCGCGCCGACCTCCTCCGGCGTCGCAGCGTCGACGCGCTGCACCCCCGGGCGCAGGCCGATCCGCCGCAGCTCGTCGGCAACCGTCGCGGCGCCGCGGCCGCTGTAGTCGGCCAGCACGTGCGCCTGCGGGCGGCGTCCGCCAATCGGCGGGCTGGGTGGGGGCTGGGTGTCCATCTACTGCCTATGACCCCAACCAGCCGCTCGCGGCCAACGAATTTCCTCCGACCCCACGACAGGGGCCGAGACCGTGCCGTTCGCAGACCAGCGGCTGGTGTGGTGGGCGTGGCGGGGGTCTTCGAACCAGCCGGGTGCGCGGACCGCGGCCGGTGGCAGGTCGCGGTAGATCAGCAGCGCGCGGCCGCGCTCGATCTGGCGCAGCCACGGCGTGCTCGCGACCGGACGTTGCGTGACGCTGAGCGTGCCGGGACCGCCGCCGCGCTGGCGCGACTGTTGCGCGACCGGCTCCTCCCCCAACAGCCCGTTCAGATACCCGGTCGTGGTCGGGTCGGCGAGCGGTGGGAGGAAGAGCTGGGCGGTGGCGGCAGCGAGGATCGCGTCGCGGGTCGGGCGGCCGTAGCGGTGGTCGATCTGGGCGATCGACTGCCAGATCGTCGCGACCACCACGCCGTGGTCGCCGCACTGCGACAGCCACACCGCCAGCTCGCGGATCGGCGCGATGTTCGCCGCCTCATCCAACAACATGAACAGCCGCGGGTTCAGCGGCCCGGTGCAACGGGCTTTGTCGATCGCGGCTTGGTAGATCGCGCTGACCAGCGCGAGGATCGCCGGGAGGAGGATGCGCTGGTCGTTCTCGCTCGCGACGACATAGATCGTGTTCGCCTCCCCGTCCAGGAAGGCGGCCGGGGTGATGTCGGCGTAGGCGCGGCGACTGACCTGCGGGTAGCGGTAGGCGCGCAGCAGGTTCACCGCCGACATGACCGTCGTCTCGCGGTTGCGCGGGTCGCGGCGCGCGACGCCCTCGAGGACCTCCCACGCCTCACCTACCCCGGCGGCGAGCAGGGTCTGGCGTGCCGGTTCGAAGTCGCGGGTGTCAAGCCACGCCAGTACCCGGTCCATCGCCTCACCCCGTAGCGCAGCGGCGTGCAACAGCGGGGCGATCAGGGTGGAGGCCTCCTGGTCCCACCACCGGCTCGCCGCGCTCGCTTCATCTGCGTGCGCGGCGCCGGCGAGCGCCTCACCGGTGCGCAGCGCGTCGGTCCACTCGCGCGCCGCAGCGAGCGGGGTGAACCCCGCGCTGTCGCCTGCTCCGAACGGGTCATACACCCACACGCGACCCAGCCGCTGGCGGTGCGTGACGGTGGCGTCGTAGACGTCGCGCTTGGTGGAGAGCACGAGGGCGGGGCCGTCGTGGTCAAACAGCCACGGGATCACGAACCCCGTGCTTTTCCCGGCTCGCGGCGGTGCCACAACAAGCGGCTGGACCTCGGGCTCGGCGGCGAGCATCCGCGCCGGCGCCCTCCCGGTCCACCCGAGGTAGGGGCGGCCCGATACCGGGCCCGCGACCCAGAGGCGGCGTAGGTCGTCCGGGCGCGCCCACGTGCGCGTGCGAACCCAGCCGCGCTCGACCGCGCGACGCCTGACGCCGATCTGCTCAAGGCCCAACGGCGACCCCGCGCCCCACCGACGCAACCGTCGAACCACACTCCACGCCGCCCACCCCACCGCGGCGATCAGCACGAGCGCGGCGACGATGAACGCGACCGCGGTCGGCAACTCGTCGCCGATGCGGGTGGGGTAGGCGCTGGCCGGATCTCCCCACGCGCCGGTGCCGATCAGCCGCCACATCGCCGTGCCCGCGGTCCTCAGCGATAGCGATACAGGCGCTTGCAGGCTTAGCAGCAGCGCGGTCTGGGTCCATAGCCACATCGCGACGCCGCTCCACAAGCCGGCGAGTACGACGAGCAATGCGAGAAGCGCGGCGCGGCCGCGGGGGTGGCGTGCGCGTTGCGTTCTCATCGAGTCCTCCAGCGGTCGCATGGCAGAAAAGGCGTCTACCGCTTATGACCCCAGCCCCCCGCGCGCGGCCAACGAATTTGGTGAGACGTCCCTCCACCCGCCGGCAGCGACAGCGGCGCCAACGCAATTCGTTGGCCGCCTGGCCCTAGTTGGGGTCAGAAGCAGTAGAGCCGCGCAACCACGCAGCCGCCGGCCGCCACCCACTAATCCGTGTGATGCCACGACCCACGACAACCGTCACCGCGACCGACACGCGCGGCGCGTCGTCGAGGTGTCCGCAACCGTCGTGCAACGACGCGGCCTGCCAGCACGGGTTTTCTCAGCGGGCGGGGTTGCGTGTTGTTTGCGCCACGGTGGCAGACGCGTTGGCTGGCACTGCAAGGCCCTGGTCGGGCTCGCTGCGCTCGGCCTTTCCGTGCGCCCCCGACGCCTGCTTTCCCGGACGCACAACACCAAACCCACCCACGAAGGAGGAACACCTGATGAGCACCAGCGCCCCGAACGTCAACCAGATCACGTTGGTTGGACATCTCAC
>Ga0307373_10002172_pt1 | contig 35646 bp, 33 predicted proteins | sample OX2MG_FD_202534 | JGI IMG/M metagenome (GOLD analysis project Ga0307373, IMG submission 202534) | Soil microbial communities from Risofladan, Vaasa, Finland - OX-2 | ecosystem: Environmental > Terrestrial > Soil > Coastal area > Acid sulfate soil | place: Finland: Risofladan, Vaasa | collected...
GCGTCGCTTGACGGCCAGATACCCGATACCGTGTACTTCAATTCACTGCCACAACAACTGGCAGCATAACCCGCAGAGATCCACTTACTTTCCTCAAATCTCTGTCCGAATAACCGTGGCCAGATCTCTCTAACGACTCCTGAATCTCGCGTTCCTTGAATGGTGCAGACGAGTCGAACGCTATCTCAATACTTTGATTGAGTGCCTCTGAGAGCTTCGGGAGGATAGCCTTGAACTCAGCGTCCGGGAAACCCCTCGGATTCTCGGTAGTCGGTTCCCCCTCACTGTCACCGCCAATCACGTGAAACCGGAATCCCTTGTCCCGCGTTAGCTGTTGAAACAAATTGCGGTGGTACGTTTCCACTTCCCGTGCCGCAGTACTAGCGTCTCCGGTTTCGTCGCGCGATGTACTTTCGATGTCTCGCCTGAGTTCTTCTATTCGGGCACCACGCGGCCCACACTTCAGGATTTCATCTATTGCAGGGTTGACGACGGCTGCAATACGTCGCTTGGCGTCTTTGTTCCGGTCCCCCATACATTCGATTCCTCATCGGTTGTCCGGTATTCGCCCCGTCGGGCTAGGTGCGGCGATTCAGTTTAAGCGCTCGCCGTAACCGGTGTAATTCGTGGCCGCTTACGCTCGGATGCCTGCCAAAGATCGTAGGCGGCCTGCATCCGCATCCACACATCGGCACCATTGCCCAGCCAGTCACCCAGGCGCAGGGCCATGTCAGCAGAGACAGCAGCCCGACCATTGAGGACACGGGACAGGGCGACGCGGGACACGCGCAGCGCTGCGGCAGCCTCCGTCACGCTCAGGCCCAGTTCGGGCAGTACACCCTCTTTTAGAATTTCGCCGGGGTGCGGCGGGTTGTGCATGATCATGGTTACACCTAGTGGTAGTCCTGATAGTCGACGAGGATCGCGTCAGTACCGTCGAACGTGAACGTCACGCGCCAGTTGCCGCTGATCCAGACCGCCCAGTGTCCGGCCAGATCGCCTTTCAGGGCATGGAATCGTAAGCCAGGGAGATTCAGGGCTTGCGGTACGCTCGCCTCGTTCAACAAACCGAATACACGCCGCAGCTTGGGCGCATGGGCGGCCTGAATGCCCAACTTGTTGCCGGTGAGAAAGAACTTCTCAATGCCTTTGTGACGAAAGGATCGGATCACGTGCAGACTATATCCTGTAGCGCATCGCTATACAACTCATGCCCGTCCGAACTTGCCCGCCTCAGTGAAGCCAACCGAGTGCGTACATTGCCCAGATCATCAGGCGGCTCTGATCGCCACCACGGACGAACCACGGCGCAGTGCGTCCAGATGATCGGCCCACGCCTGCATCATGTCGCGCCGCTGATCGAGATACTCGGCTTTGTTGTAGACCGCCCTGATCGCGTTGTCGTCACCGTGTGATAGCTGCGTCTCGATCCAGTCGCGGTTATAGCCGCGCTCGTTGAGTGCCGTGCTTATCAGGTGCCTGAAGCCGTGCGCCGTCTGTCGGCCCCGGTAGCCCATACGGTTGAGTGCCTGCCCCATGGTGTTCTCGCTGATCGGCAGCAGCGGTTTGTCGCGGTTGCTGAATATCAACATCCGGTGCCCTGTCAGCACCGACTGTTCACGCAACAGTTCAACGGCTTGCACGGGTAACGGGATCACATGATCGCGGCGCATCTTCATGCGGCTGGCCGGGATCGTCCACGTCGCCGTATCCAAGTCTATTTCTGCCCAAGGCGCACCGCGCAGCTCACCCGGACGGCAGCCCGTCAGCAGCAGCAGCTTGATCGCCCGCACCGTACCCGGATCGCCACCGTAGCCGTCCAGCGCGTGCAGGAAGTCCGGCAGTTCGGATTCAGACAGATGAGGATAGTGGCGTGTGGGCGTACCGACAGCGGCGACGATATGCAGATCGGTGGCCGGGTTCGCTTCGATGACTTCGGCCACCAGCGCATAGCGGAAGACGCCTGATAGCCACTCGCGGCACTTCTTCGCCACGTTCAGCGCGCCGCGTTGCTCGATACTCGCCAGCACTTCGATCAGATCGCGCCGCCTGATCTCGGCGATAGGACGATCACCCAATGCCGGGATCAAGTCCTTGTCCAGGTAGGTGCGCGCCTTGGCGGCGGTGGCCGGTGCCCATTCTTTCGCCTTGCGCTCGTACCAGGCTTCGGCCAGTGCCGCGAAGCTGTTACCGCGTGCGGCCTTGGAGGCGGCTTTCGAATAGGGTGCGCGGCTTGGCGGCGGGTTTCGCTTGTCTTGCAGCGACTTCGGTCAGCATGGGTATCACTCCTTCGGAGTTGGCCTTGTGAGCGGCCAGTGGGACCCGTTTCTATACCCGATAGTACCCGGCTGTCAACGCACTTACGCGGACGTTAACAGACGCCAGACATGAAAAAACCAACGTGGTTAGTGGGTTTCTTGGACGTTAGCGGACGTTGCTGAATGTGTTTCTGGTGCCCAGGGAGAGACTCGAACTCTCACGATGTCGCCATCGGTGGATTTTGAGTCCACTGCGTCTACCGATTCCGCCACCCGGGCACTGTTGCAGGATTATACCGGGGACTGCCCGAAAAGGCTGCAACGGCTGAGGCGTACAGGCATCATACGGCGCCTGGTCAATCTGTCCGAACTGCTCCGATCCATGCGACGCTCCGATTTCGACTACGTCTTGCCCGAAGCGCTGATTGCGCAATATCCGCCCGAGCAGCGCGGCAGCAGCCGTCTGTTGTGCGTGGAGCACGACGTACTCCGCGATGGCCACATCGCCGATTTTCCAGCGCAATTGCATGAAGGCGATCTGCTGGTGCTCAACGACACGCGGGTGATTCCGGCGCGTCTGCATGGCGTCAAGTCCAGCGGCGGGCGAGTCGAGATTTTGATTGAACGGCTCACCGGATCGCATACGGCACTGGCACATCTGCGCGCCTCCAAGCCGCTGAGGCCCGGCGGGGTGGTGGAGGTAAATGGCGCGGCGCTGGTGATGATCGGGCGCGAGGGTGATCTGTTTGCGCTGCGGCTGGAACGCGGCGCGGCGTCGATGCAGGCGCTGCTGGATGCCAAGGGTGAAGTGCCGCTGCCGCCTTACATCGCCCATAAACCGGACGCCGTGGATGCCGAACGCTATCAGACCGTTTACGCGCGCCATCCGGGCGCAGTGGCGGCCCCCACCGCCGGCCTGCATTTCGACGACGCGTTGCTGGCGAAGATTCAGGAACGCGGGGTAGAGATCGGATTCGTCACTTTGCATGTCGGCGCCGGTACCTTTCAGCCGCTGCGCGAGGATGAAATCGCCCGCCATCACATGCACGCCGAGCAGTCGAGGATTGCGCCTGAACTGGCCGCACAGGTGCGGGCGGCGCGGGATCGTGGAGGTCACATCGTGGCAGTGGGGACGACGGTGGTGCGTGCGTTGGAATCGGCGCTGGATGAAAATGGCGAGGTCTGCGCTTTCAACGGCGACACGCGTCTGTTCATCACGCCGGGATATGAATTTCGCGCTGTCGATGCGCTGCTGACCAATTTCCATTTGCCGGAAAGTACGCTGCTGATGCTGGTCTGCGCGTTCGCCGGCCATGCGCGGGTGATGGCGGCGTATCGCCACGCGGTGGCGCAGCACTATCGATTTTTCAGCTACGGCGATGCCATGTGGCTGCCGTCCCGTCTGGACGATTGACTGCGTTTGGCCATCGCCAGCACGTCGACGAAATAGCGTTCGAAGCGCTGCTCCAGCCACCACGCGCTGGCGCCGTTGGAACGGGCGCCGAGAAACCCGACATGCCCGCCGTGGCGGCATAACTCCAGCGTGACCTGGGGTGCCAACATCGACGCGCCCGGCACGATGGCCGGCACCATGTAACGAATCGTCCAGCGCATGCACGATCAGCGCCGGGCGACGGATGGCGTGCAGGTATTGACCGCAGGCGGCACGCGCGTAGTAGTCGCGGGCATCGCGGAAGCCGTTGACCGGGGCGGTGTAAGCGTCGTCGAACTGGTAGAAATCCTGCGCTCCGAGTGCGGCATCGAGATCGGCGCCCGCGGGCAGGGCAACCGCACCGTGCTTGCTGCGTACGCTGGCCTTGACGGCTTGCAGCAGATAGCGTTGGTAGACGCGGGCGAAGCCGTGGCGCAAGTGTTCCACGCAGGGTTCGAGTTCGAACGGCGGGCTGGCAGTGGCGGCCGCGCACAAGGGCGAGTTGCGACCTTCCTCGGCCAGGGCTTTCAGCATCACGTTGGCACCCAGCGACCAGCCGACGCCGAGCAGCGGCGTTTGTGGTTCGCGCGCGCAGCAGTCTGCAGACGTAGCGGAAATCTTCGGTGTCGCCGTGATGGTAGGTGCGCGCGAGCCGGTTCGGTTCCGGCCCGGCGCCGCGCAGTTGCAGCATCACGCTGCGCCAGCCGCGGGCGTTGAGTCGCTGCATCAGCCCCAGCGCGTATGTGGATTCGAAACCGCCGCCGAGACCGTGCAACATGATGACGAGGGGGCCGTTGCCGTTGCCGCTGCCGCTCCAGCCCAGGTCGACGAAATCGCCATCGTCCAGTTCGATGCGCTCGCGCCGCAGATCGATGCGAGGCTTCGGTCTGAACACGGCGGGGAGAATGGTTTGCAGGTGCGTGTTGCGCAGCAGTGGATGCGGCCGGAATGTAGCGTCCACGATCCGTCCATATGGTGTGCTCGGCGGCGGCGGGTTCGAGGCATCCATGCCGGCTTAAAACGGCGGCGGACCGGCCTGCAGCGGTAGCACTTCAATGCCGTCGCAAGGTCGCATCGATTGCTTGAATTCGACGCCGTGCCGTGCTCCCGGTGCCCGTAGGCGCAGTGCCCGTATCTGTGGGCAGACGGCATTGCCTTGAGGGATCACGCTGTAGCCGATCTCGAACCAAGCGTGCTGTCCCGGCGACAACTCAATAGCGTGCACCTCCTGTTGCGGACTGAGGTAGTTGTGGTTGACGCGGGCGACCGTGACCGAATCGACAACCTGCCCGTTGTCCCCCACCGGCGTCACGGCCGGAAAACCATACAGACTGCAGGTTGTGTCCGTGGTGTTGATAAAGGCGTAGGCCAGAGTGCGGTGGCCCATGCCGGCGTCGCCGCCGATCTGCTGGATGGCGAGCACATCGGCGGGGCAGCTTTTGATCGCCAGGCGCTCGGTGCAGCCGCCGATTGTCGGCAACACCACGACACAGCCCAGGAAGAAAGCATGCCGTAGAAATGTCCAGTGCTTGCCGTGCATACCGCATCCGACCTTAGCTGCAGATTGCATCCCAGCTGATAATGCGACATTCGGGCACGTGTTCGGCCAGCATCTTCAGCGCGGCATCGACCACCTTGGGGTCGTCGAAGAATTCGATCACCAGCGGCAGGTCGACGGACAGGCGCAGCAGGTCGGAACTGTGCACCTCGCCCTTGCTGTCGAAACCGGCGATGCCGCGGAACACGGTCATGCCGTGGATCTGATGGGTGTCGTGGAGCAGTCGGAACAATTCCTTGTAAAGGTTTTCACCGTGATCCCGCTTGGTTTCGGTGATGTAGACGCGGACCATTTTGATGGGCTTGGGCATGGCGCTCTCCTCCTGCGGTGATGTTTAGAGATTCCGGGCAATGTAGATGCCAGCAAAGGCGGCCATCAACCCGACCGTCACCGACAGCAAGACGTACAGTGCCGCCTTGAAGATTTCACCCTGCTCGATCAGCAGGTTGGATTCCATAGAGAACGTCGAGAACGTGGTGAAGGCGCCGAGGAAACCGGTGAGAATGCCGGTGCGCAATGTTCCCGGCACAGTCAGCCGCTCCAAGGTTACGACGAACAGGAAACCCATGATGAAACTTCCGAGCACGTTGATCATCAAGGTCGCGTAGGGGAAGCCGCGCCCCAGCACGTTCTGTACGAGGTTGGTCATAGCATAGCGGGACCAACAGCCGAGAACGCCGAATCCGGCGATGGAGAGATAAGTCCACATGTCAGAGTCCGTTCACATTCACTTCGGTCACTGCGTTGTGAGTCCACAATTGTGCATCGGCAAGGCGCGAGCCACAGGGAATGGCCCATACATTGGCGGGGCCATTCCCAAGGTTCGCAACATAACGGAGCACGATTCTGGCCGCAACCCGAAGGGCTGAGGTCATTTTTGCGTATCGCGGCTTCTCTCGTTGCACCAATGGAACAACCATTGCTACTCCTCGTTCATCACACTGCGCAAAAATGACCTCCGGCGCAGTGATCGAAGTGAATGTGAACAAACCTTAATGACAGTCCTTCAAACGAGCACTCGGTGCAGTATCAATACGAAAATCACGATCAACAAGGTACCGATCAGGCCCAAATAAAAATTAAGATCACTCGACTACAGCACTCGCAGTTTACCCGACACCTGCGGTTGTTCTTGCTGGCTGCCGTACCAGACGGGCACGTATCAAGGCCAACCAATTGCTTATGCTTTGGTTGCCTAATGTCTAATCGCAATAGTTAACGACGCCATATTACATCCCTGGACTGGATAACCGGGGGGAGTGAAATGCCAAGAGTGGCAGCGGTCCTGTTTTGTACGGCGGAGGAGCACGCTGAGCTTGAGCGGCTGGCACGCGGGTCGAACGCACCAGCGGATTCGTGGTACTGGCCAAGATGAGCAGCGCCAGCGCCGCCGATGCGCTGGAAAGTTTTGGCAAAGCGCTGAAGGTCATCCCGGAAGTGCTGCGCAAAACGCTCACCTACGACCAGGGCAAGGAGATGAGTTACCACGGTGCGTTGACCTTACGCACTGGCGTGCAGGTGTACTTCGCTGACCCGCATAGCCCATGGCAACGCGGCAGGCCCGACTGCGTGCGGTCCAGGGCCTGGACCTGGCTTTTCTCATCGCAGCACAGGATCAACGCATGCTCGGGGGGTCAGGTATAGCCCCACGATATCCTCCAGCTTCTCCACAAAGCGGGGATCACGCTAAACCTTGAAACTGCGAACGCGGTGCGGTTTGAGTCCATGCCGGTGCCACACGCGCAGTACCGTCGTATCACTAACGCCCACCTTGGCCGCCATGGAGCGGGTGCTCCACTGCACCGCCGCCTTAGGCTGCGTCTGTGTGGTCAACCGCACGATTTCCGCAGTATCGGTTTTGATCGGGTGTCCGCCACGCGGCAAATCTTTTCCAATCGCCGCCAATCCGCACCAGCGTCTACCCCAAAGGCTTGACTGTCAGTGATGCAGAATTCACTGCAGTCGAGATCGACCGAGACAATTTCCACGACGACTGGAATGACTGTATCCATCCTGACTGATTCGTCCAAGTTGTTTCTTAACGAACGCTTACGTTTAGGCAGTTTCGTATCATGTCACTGTAATTCCGTAATTTCCGTAATTCAGGGAGCTCCTCACCGAGGTGACAATGACATCTGTGGAGTTGAAATCGTTAACATCACCACAACCAACTTTATGCATCCGATTCAAATAGTTACACTATCCATGAGAAATAACGTTGAGACAGGCCTGATGTTATATGTTATAGGTACACGATTTAAGACACCCGCATAGGAGGGGAGTCCAGTGGAGCTCGTAACCTTTCAAGTAACCAATTATCGGAATATTCTCGATTCCGGTCTGATTAACGTTGACAAAATCACGGCATTCGTCGGCCAAAACGAAGCTGGAAAGAGCAATTTGTTTGACGCGCTCTACCGGATAAATCCGTTTGACCAACAAGCCACGTACAACCTTGACGAGGACTGGCCGGTCGATAAGTGGGGCGAGAAGGACGGTCACGCGCACAGCACGGTCTGTCGCGCCGAGTTTCAACTCTCATCCGAAGAAATCGCAGCGCTCTACGCTTACGCCACGAAGCCAGTTATTCTCACCAAAGACGTGGCTGCCTCTGCATCGACTACAGAGAAGGACGTACTGACCCTGCCAGCTGCACCCGTACTGCCTAAGAGCTTGGTGTTAATCGGGATCGGCGCCTACGGCAGCACTCAATCGCGCTTCGCCGTCGAAGAATCTGCCGCGAAAATGGTACTGGACGAACAAAAGATGAATGAGTGGGTAAAGAAGTATGCCCCAAAGTTTGTGTTCATCCACGACGTCGAGTTGTCCGGCCATCAGATCGAACTCGACCAGCTCAAGAACAGGCGAGCGCAGGTCCGGTGGGACCAGCTGACCAATGATGAGCAAACAATGTCTGTGATCCTCGACCTCGCGAAGATCAATCTAGATGACTGGCTGACGAAGGGTGGAAGTGCCCAAGGCCGTACTACCCGCGCATTCGACAAGAGGCAGGCATCAGCGTTTCTCAGCAAACAGTTCCAAGATCTCTGGCATCAGAAGAACGCGAAGTTCGATATTGACGTCGATGGGGAAACGTTAAACATCTTTGCCGAAGATCAGAACGTGGGAATGCCAGTACGGCTGTCACGCAGGTCAACAGGCTTCCGCTGGTACGTATCCTTCGCGTGGAAGTTCACGCATGCAAGCAACGGGCAATACAAGAACTGCATCCTGCTTCTGGAAGAGCCGGGTGTTCACCTGCACTACTCTGCACAACGCGATCTACTGAGTGTGTTCGAGCGCCTGGCGGCATCCGCATCCAACTCGATCTTGTATACGACGCACTTGGCGTCAATGGTTGATCTCGGCCATCCGGAGCGAGTTCGTATCGTGGAAGCTAACGGTAGTCATGCGGTTGTAAAGCAGAGCGTCGTCAGTTCTCAGAAAACTGCAATGGCGGTTATCGAGATGTCTCTCGGACTGACAGGCAACATGGCCAGCTTGCTCGGCAATAGGCGCACGTTGATTGTAGAGGGAGGCGACGATGCACTGCTCATCAACAAGCTCTCCGCAGTGCTGCACGCAAGTGACAAGGAAAGCTTGTCAGATTCGATCTACCTGTGGCCTGCGCAAGGTGCTCCGAAAACGCAGATGTATGCGGCGTTCGCGATTGGGCAAGGTTGGGATTCCGGTGTTTTGCTGAATTCGGATACGGCTGGAAACGAGGCAAGACAGAAGATCGTGGATCTATACCTTAAGCCTCTCGCAGAGGACAAAAAGCAGAGATTCCGGGTTTTCCAAATCGGTTCGGCAATGAAGATTAAGAAGATAGATGCCGCTATCGAGGAGTTGTTTACCGACGAGAGCTACCTGTACATGGTGAATACGACTTACGATGTAAAGATTCATATGAGCGAGTTACCTACAGACGGCTCTGACATGATGACAAAGCGGATTGGCCCAGTGATGCAAGCGAAATACGGCTACAAGCTTGACAAGAGCCGTGTCGTCGCGGAGATATTGAAGCGTTTCGACGGGTGGCACAAGGTAAGAGATCTGCCCCTTGGTACGGCCGAAAGAGCGGAACAGCTATTTAAGACGATAAACGCCGGATTCGGCGTGAACAAGAATAACGAGAGAATATAAGGCCAGGTCAGAGGCTAACGTCGACTCTTCTGCAGTTGATTGAGGTAAACAAGGGATAGTCACGCGGTGTGACTCTCTGTACAACCTAAGTATTCAAGGCTTTGGTGTGCATAGAGCTATGAGCATGACTATCCCCCGGGATTGTAGGGCTGCGCGGGCAATGTATACAGCGGTTAGAGGCTGAAGCGGAGGGACGCAGGTTGGTGCTGCGGTGCCGTCGAGATGATCGCTTTATTCCGGTGGTCACCGGACGGAATGGCGTGGGCGTCCCCATCGTCGTCTGCGGCGGCGATTTTCTGTTCGATCCGTTTTGCACCGCGGATACGTTCTACGCGTCGGTAGTCACACGCTTCGTCACCTATGGGGTTGAGCTGCCGCCGCTGGCGGCGGCCTATCGCGATGCGGTGCTGGCGCGCTGCCGACGATGCTGGAATAGACTGTGCAGGTGTCCACGAGGCCGAGCGGCTGGCGATGTGCGAGATTTATTGAGCGGACATAGAGCCGGTGAACTGTGAACTCCGATCTGCCAGTTATTGCGAGCGCAGTGTGGCAATCTCCGTGCCTGACCGCATGAATAACGAGATCACCATGCTGCGCTGGTGACGCGTTCGGCGGATTGCCGCGTCGCCTGCGGCTCCTCGCAATGACTCTGGGCCGGATCACAACCCGGCTTGATGCGGCGGATCTTGGCGCCGAGCTTACCCAGCTTTTCCTCGATACGCTCGTAGCCGCGGTCGATGTGATAGACGCGGTCGATCAGCGTCTCACCGTCGGCCGCCAGCCCCGCCAGTACCAGCGCGGCGGACGCGCGCAGATCGGTCGCCATCACCGGTGCGCCGGTGAGCTGTGCGACGCCGGTGACGATGGCCATATTGCCCTCGATCTGGATCTCCGCACCCAGCCGCAGCAGTTCCTGCGCGTGCATGAAGCGGTTCTCGAAGATGGTTTCGCGCAGGGTGCCGACGCCGTCGGCGATGCTGTCCAGCGCCATGAACTGCGCCTGCATGTCGGTGGGGAACCCCGGATGCGGCATGGTGTGCAGATTAACGGATTCAGGCCGGCGACCTTGCATGTCGACCTCGATCCAGTTGCTGCCGGTCGCCACTTTGGCCCCGGCCTGCTGCAACTTGACCAGCACCATGTCGAGCAGATGCGGGTCGGCCTCGACCACCCGCACGTGTCCGCGGGTGATGGCAGCACCCACCAGAAAGGTGCCGATCTCGATGCGGTCAGGGATGACGCTGTGCTCGGCGCCGTGCAGCCGCTCAACACCCTGCACCTGAAGGGTGCTGGTGCCAACCCCTTCGATCTGTGCCCCCATCGTCGTCAGGCACCGCGCCAGATCGGCGACCTCAGGCTCGCGGGCGGCGTTTTCCAGCAACGTGTCACCGTCGGCCAGCACCGCAGCCATCAGCAGGTTCTCGGTGCCGGTGACGGTGACGGTGTCGAAGACGATGCGCGCACCGCGCAAACGCGACGCCTTGGCCTTGATGAAGCCCCCTTCCAGCACGATCTCCGCGCCCATCGCCTGCAGACCCATCAGGTGCAGATCGACTGGCCGAGCGCCGATGGCGCAGCCGCCGGGCAGCGACACCTGCGCCTCGCCTCGCCGCGCCAGCAGCGGCCCCAGCACCAGAATCGATGCGCGCATGGTCCTGACCAGCTCGTAAGGCGCCACGCAGGTGTTGATCGACGTCGCGTTGATCTCGACCTGGCCGGTCTCCGTACTGCTCACAGCCACGCCCATCTGCGCCAGCAATCGCTTGGTGGTGCCGACATCCCACAGATCCGGCAGGTTGCGGATGACCAACGTGTCGTCAATCAGCAGGGAGGCACAGAGAATCGGCAGCGCGGCGTTCTTGGCGCCGGAAGCGGCGATCTCGCCGTGCAGTGGACCATTGCCCTCGATTAGGAGTTTGTCCACGGGCGCGGGAAACGACTAGGTAAAATAATTTGGAACGTCAAACGCTTGCGCGCGTTTTGAGCTCCAGCGCGTGAATTTCGCGGCCAATGTGCCCACCCAGCGTGGCGTAGACCATCTGATGCTGGGCCACTACTGACTTGCCGATAAAGGCGCCGGTCACAACCTCGACCCCGAAATGACGGCCGTCGTCGCTGCGAACCGTAACGGCGGCGTCCTGCAGGCCAGCTTCGATCAGTTTCTGGACTTCCTGTGCGTTCATGTACAACTCCGGTTAGTAATCTTAAGGGCGCAGTTTATAACCGCGCGCCAGCATCCACAGACACACAGCGGAAACCACGCCAAAAGTGCCGGCGGCCCACAACAGCGATTGTAACAGCGGCGCGTCGCCAACACCGAAAAATCCGTAGCGGAAACCGTCGATCAGATAGAAGAACGGATTAAACAGCGAAAGATGCGCCCAGAACAGCGGCAGCGAATGGATGGAGTAGAACACGCCGGACAGGAACGACAACGGCAGGATGATGAAATTCTGGAACGCTGCCAAGTGGTCGAATTTGGTGGCGATGATACCCGCAATCAAGCCCAATACCGCCAGCGTGCCGCCCGAGAACGCGAACATTGCGACCAGCACAGCTGGCGCCGCCACCTGCAGATGGACGAACGGCCAGGTCACGACATACAACACCACGCCCACCATCGCCGCCCGCAGTAGCGCGGCAATAACGTAGGCGGAGAAGAATTCGAATGCCGACAGCGGCGCCATCAGGATAAACACCAAATTACCCATCATCTTCGACTGGGTGAGACTCGACGAGGTGTTGGCAAAGGCGTTCTGGATGATGCTCATCATCATCAGGCCGGGTACCAGAAACTGCGTGTAGCTGACGCCCGGATAGGCCGAGAACCTCCCAGACATCGCGTGCGAGAACACAAGCAGGTACAGCAACGCCGTCACCACCGGTGCCGTCACCGTCTGCCCCCACACCGACATGAAACGACGCACTTCCTTGGTCAGCAAGGTCTGGAAACCGCGCACATCGGACAGGCGTTCAGACATGATCACCGTATCCGGTCAATTCAAGGAAGATGTCCTCCAGTTTCGGCTCGCGCGTGTGCACGTCCTCGATCTTCACGCCTGCGCTTCGCAGCGCCGAAAACACCTCGCCGATGGAATGCTTGTCACGCCCCAGCTTGAGTTCGATACTGCCGTTGACCCGGCCATTGACCAGCGGCAGCAGTGCGTCGGGCAGCGCCGCGTCGGCATCGAGGGTCAGCCGCAGAAAACGGAACGGGTGCCGCGCCAGCAACTTCTCGGTGGTCTCGATCACGAGCAATTTGCCGTGATCGACGATGGCGATGCGCTCGCACAACGCCTGCGCCTCGTCCAGATAATGCGTGGTCAGCACCACGGTGGTGCCTTGCGCATGTAGCTCGCGGGTGAAACTCCACAGCGTGCGCCGCAGCTCGACGTCGACGCCCGCGGTGGGCTCGTCGAGAATCACCAGTTTCGGTTTGTGCACCAGCGCCTGCGCCAGCATTACGCGGCGTTTCTGACCGCCCGACAGCGTGCGCATCGAAGCCTTGCGTTTGGAGCCCAGATCCAGCTTCTCGATCAACTGCTCGATCCACGGCCCGGCCTCGGGTCCGCAGCCGTAGTAGCCGGCCTGCAGCTTGAGCACATCCTCGACCGTAAAGAATGGATCGAACACCAGCTCCTGCGGAACCACCCCCAGCAGACGTCGCGCAGTGCGGTACTCGCGCACATGGTCGTGCCCGAGCACGCTTATATGACCTGCATCGGCCCTCACCAGACCGGCGATGATGTTGATCAGCGTCGACTTGCCCGCCCCGTTGGGTCCGAGCAAGCCGAAAAACTCGCCACGGCCAATGTTGAACTCGATACCATCCAGCGCCTGCACGGCGCCATAGCGCTTGCGCAGCCCGCTGATCGCCAAAGCGGGCGCATGCGCTCGGGTTGAGGAACCCGAAGGAGTCAAAGCTGTCATGAGGCGCGCGATTATACGCCGCCACCGCGCTGCGACCCGGTATCTCCCGTAAGCACCGTCCAAGCAAATTGTTTGCAGATAAAGATGCTTGCGTGAACCACCGGACTCCAAAAAGACTACACTTCACCGCAGCAGGGCATTTCCTGCAGCTTGGGAGGGGCCATTCGATGTCACGTATTGTAAAACGCACCCATTGCGAACCGTACAAGCTCGTGATCGGCGGTGAAGAGAAATATATTTGCCAGTGTGGCTTGTCGAAGAAACAGCCGTTTTGCGACGGATCGCACAAATACACGGCCGGTGAGCAGGACGGGCATCTGTACTGGTACGACGACACCGGCACGCGCCATGAACATACCGATGATTTCGAAGGTATCCGCATCTTCTGAGGCTCCAGGTCGGAGACTCGATGTCACTCCGCAGGCAATCGCAGGAGCGGTAACTGTACGATCCTGCGGGTAGCCAGACGCTTGCACTCAGCGGTCAACATGCGCCGGATCGAACGAGTTCAGCACGTATCGGTGCACGTTGCGACGTGCAAGGGTGGGTGACGTCGGCAAGGATACGTTCGGTCACCGGAACCCGGGCGAAAAGAGTTCTTGCGTTCGTAAATGATAATGATTACAATTTCCGCCCTGCCCATTTGACGGTTGATGCGATGAGGCTCACGGCGCCGCGTTACGTATTCTCTGTCGCTTTTGTTGCTGCGCTTTGTTTGAACCTGCCGGTGTCCGCGCAGGCGGCACAGGGTGGCGGAGACGCAAGCTATCAGATCACCATCACCAAGGGCCATTTCGAGCCGGACAGCCTGCACATTCCTGCGGGCAAACAAGTGAAGATCATGGTGCGTAACAGCACCGCGCTACCCGCCGAGTTCGAGAGCTACGACATCACAGTGGAAAAAGTGATTCCAGGCGGCACCACGCTGCCGATCTACCTGGGGCCGTTAAAACCCGGCACTTACAGCTTCTTCAACGACTTTGCCACGGACGTCACCGGCAAGCTCATCGTCGAATAGATCTCAGGAACACCCATGCTCGCCACCGCCGTCATCGTCTTTCGCGAAGTCCTGGAAGCCGCATTGGTCGTCTCCATCGTGCTGGCCGCGGCCAAGGGCGTCGCCGGCCGTGGCCGCTGGGTGTCAATGGGGATCGTGTTGGGCATCGCCGGCGCTTGCCTGGTGGCGGCGTTTGCAGGAGCCATCGCCGGCGCCGTGCAGGGCCGCGGTCAGGAACTGCTCAACGCGACCATCCTGCTCACCGCCGTAGTGATGCTGGGTTGGCACAACATCTGGATGAGCAAGCACGGCCGGCATCTGGCCAAACAGATGTCCGCGGTGGGACATGACGTGGCCAGCGGCAAGCGACCGTTGTCAGTGCTGATGGTCGTGGTGCTGGTGGCGGTGCTGCGCGAAGGCTCGGAAATCGTGCTGTTCACCTACGGCATCTATGCCAGCGGTGCGGGCGCGGCCTCGATGCTGACGGGCGGCGCCATCGGCGTCGCACTGGGCGTGCTGGCCGGTACGCTGTTGTACAAAGGTCTGCTGCGCATCCCGACGCGCTACCTGTTCAGTGTCACCGGCTGGATGATCCTATTGCTGGCCGCGGGCATGGCCGCTGACGCGGCGGGCTTCCTCACCCAGGCCGATCTGCTGCCGGCACTGGGCAACTCCATCTGGGACAGCTCCTGGCTGCTCAGCGAGCACTCCATATTCGGTCGCCTGATGCACATTCTGGTGGGATATACGCAGCGTCCCTCGGGCATCCAGATCGTGTTTTACGTAACCACGTTAGTGGTGATTGGCGGGCTCATGCGGGTGGTCAATCGCAATCCGGCGTCAGCGGCCGGCAAGATCACTCGACCCCAAGCTCAATCCCAGGCTTGACTCCACATGCCAGGCCAGCACTGCTGATGGCCCCTGAGTTGCTGTCTTTCAAAACTGGGGGGCAGGCATGAATCAGGCCCAAAATCTGCAGCGGATCCCGATCCGTATCGAGACACCGCACGGGCACAAGACCGTGCGTCCGCAGGGCCCCTGGGCACGGCGGATCGAAGCGCTGGTCACCCGCCATCGCAATCTGCTGGGCTGGATTCACGTGTCGATGTTCTTCGGCTTCATGACGCTGATGGTGGTGCCACTGTTCCTGCCCTCGCCAGGTAGCCAGACAACCTTCTACAACAACTTCACCCTGTTCGCCAACTACGTCATCTGGGGCCTTTGGTTCCCGCTGGTGTTTGTGTCGGTGATCTTCAGCGGACGCAGCTGGTGCGGCGTGCTGTGTCCGCTCGGCGCCAGTTCCGAGTGGGCCAACCGCATCGGCCTGAGACGGCCGGTGCCGCGCTGGGTGCGCTGGGAAGGCACGCCGATCATCAGTTTCATCATCATCACGATCCTGGCCCAAACCGTCAGTGCGCGCGATTACGCCACCGGCATCGCCGAGGTCTTTGGTCTGACTTTTGTCTGTGCCATCGCGCTGGGTTTCGTCTACGGCAGTGGCAGCAGCAAGCGTGCCTGGTGTCGCCACATGTGCCCGATCGGTCTCATGCTGGGGGTGTTCTCGCGCATCGGCGCGGTTCAATTCACCCCCAAGTTGCCGCGCGCGGGTGGCGACACCTACGCCGAAAAAGGTGTGTGCCCGACCATGATCGACATCAACCGCAAGGAAGAGTCGCGCCACTGCATTGAATGCTTCCGCTGTGTGCATCCAGAGGCGCAGGGCGGCCTGAAGTTGGTATTACGGCTGCCGGGCGAAGAAGTGGTGGACATTCGCAACCACCATCCCAACGTCGCCGAAATCTGCTTCCTGTTTCTGGCCACCGGCCTGTCACTAGGCGGCTTCCTGTGGCTGGTGTTGCCGCAGTACCAGACGCTACGCGATGCCGTCGGCACCTGGGCCATCGATCACGGCTGGTACTGGGTCGGCATGACCGGGCCGAGCTGGTTGATGTCGGTCCACCCGGCCGAGCACGAGGTATTCACCTGGCTTGATTTCTTCATGATCGTCGGCTTCATGTCGGCCTGTGCGCTGGCGCTAAGTCTGGTTCTGACGGCTTTCACCGCCGTCTCCAGTTGGCTGAGCGGACGCATGGGCGGTGACCGCAACGGCCGGCAACGACTGGTGGAACTGGCCTATGCCTATATGCCGGTGGCGATGCTGTCGCTGGTGATCGGGCTGGGCGGCGAGCTGTTTGCGTCCATGACGCTGCTGGGTATGTCGGTGGCCGCCGTGGCCGCTCTCAAGACAATCCTGTTCGTACTCAGCGTGATCTGGAGTCTGGGTCTGGGATGGAAACTGCTGGGTAAACAAGGTCTGGCGGGTCTCCGCCGTGCCGTGGCGCTGTTGCCGATGCTGGGGGGGATTGCGGTGATTGGCGTGGCCTGGAGCCCCGCTCTTTTCGGAATCTGAAATTTTGCATCGAATGACATTTGAAACCACTTGCGTCTCGTTTTGTTGTTGGTTATCACTACCACTTGAGTCTCATTAGCATAATAAACAACTTCACTTCATCACGGGAATTCAGACCCATGCGTTATCCAACCACTGTTATTGCCGCCGTCTTTACAATACTGGCACTGTCCGTCCCCGCCCTCGCGGCGGAACATTCCATGGGCGCGCCGCTGGTGGTCGACAATCTGATCTTGCATCCCGTCTATCTGCAATCGGTGGCGATGGCGCCCGTCATGCCGGGCCTGAACAAGAACACTAACATCCACCTGGAAATCGACATTCATGCCGACAAGGGCAACCCGCACGGTTTTCAACCCGGTGAATGGATTCCTTATCTGACCGTGAGTTATGAGCTCACCAAGCAAGGCAGTGACTGGTCGGCGTTCGGCACTCTGATGCCCATGGTCGCCAGCGACGGCCCGCACTATGGCGCCAACGTGGACCTCGATGGGCCCGGCAAATACACCGCCAGCTTCAAGGTTCTGCCACCGCCGTACCAGGCGTTTTACCGCCACACCACCAAGGATACCGGCGTCCCGCCGTGGTGGAGCCCGATCCTGCACAGCTGGACCTTCGTCTATACCGGTGTGGGCAAAAAAGGCGGTTACTGATCGGCAGCATGCGTATGCCTTGAAAGATCAGGAGCCCTGCCGATCAATAATCCGTGGAGACGGGGTCGAACCCGATCGAAGCCGGAAACGTTGCCATCGACATGACCCGCAAACGCGCCCGAGGACTCCTCGATCAGAACTGCTTCAATCTGAAAATCAGACAGACCGCAGTCCCTCAACTACCACTCGCTCTGTTTCCGGCACTGCGCGCTAATGCCGGATGGTTACCTCAATCAACTGCACAAGAGCCCACTTGTTTATGTTATAACATCACAACACGGGTGCAGCTTACCGAAATGTGAGCTGCACAAAGCATGTCTCGCTGCATGGACATGCCTGCAGAGATCCACTGACTATCCTCATGCCCCAGCCTGAATTTCCGTGGCCCGCTCTCTAAACGCACGGCATGCGTAAGCGCCGAGTTCTCCTGCACCTGCTGATCGCCGTGGGCTTTGCCCTCGGCCAGTGGTGCGCGCTGGTGCATGCCAGTCATCACGAGCTGGTGCCGCACCCAGAGAAAACACCATGCGCGATCTGCGCCATCGCCCATGCCGCCGGGGTCAAGCCGGCCCCGCTGAACCTGCCTGTTCCCCTCCTTGCGCGGGCGGAAGCTCCAGTCACACGCCAGCCGACGGACCACCACGTCCGCCTCGTCGTTTCACCCCCCAGCCGCGGTCCGCCTCAATCCTCCGTCTGAATCATCACAACGGTTGCGTGACGTTGACGTTGACGTCACGCCGGTTCGTCATTCATTCGAGGACTGATCATGTCTTTTCAAGCACCGTCATCGGCGCGGCGCAAAACCGCCGCGTTGAGCTTCAGCCTGATCCTGGGCACCACCCTGCCGTTAACAGCTTTCGCACAGGACAATGGCAACACGAAATCATCGAAATCCAAGAACACCGTCCCCCGGCTGGGAACCGTGTCGGTAACCGCCAAACGCTTTGCGCAGGCACGTAACAGCCTGTCGCCGTCCACTGGCAGCAGCCAGTATGTGTTCGACAGCAAAGCACTCAAAGCCCTGCCCCAGGGCGAGAACACGCCACTCAACCAGGTGCTGCTGCAAGCTCCGGGGGTGGTCAGCGATTCGCTGGGGCAACTGCACGTCCGCGGCGATCACGCCGATCTGCAATACCGCATCAATGACGTGATCCTGCCGGAGGGCATCAGCGGCTTCGGGCAGGTGCTGAGCCCGCGCTTCGCCAGCGGGATCAAGCTGATCACCGGCGCTCTGCCCGCCCAGTTCGGCGAACGCACCGCCGGCATCATCGACATCACCACCAAGCAGAACATCAACGGTGGCGACATCGGCGTCTACGGCGGCTCGCGCGCCACCATCGAGCCTGGCTTCGACTATGGCGCCACATCGAAGACCGGCACCACCGCTTTCCTCAGTGGCTCCTACCTGCACAGTAATTTCGGGACAGAGCCGCCGACGCCAGCCTACAACCCGATCCATGGCGGCACCGAGCAAGGCAGGGGCTTCGGCTTTTTCGCCTTCAACCTCTCCTCGACCCTGCGCCTGAGCCTGATGGCGGGGACTTCCTACAACCGCTTCGACATCCCCAACACGCCGGGACTGGCGCCCGATCCGGCCTTCGTCGCGGCAGCGGGCGGGGCACCAGCGCCGGCTTCGGCCAATCTGGACGAACAGCAATTCGAGCGCAACGATTTCGGCATTCTCGCGCTGCAGGGTCTGCTGCCCAACGACGGCAGCTGGCAGATTGCGGCGTTCAACCGCGTCAGCTCGGTGACCTTCGAGCCTGATCCCGCCGGTGGTGACCTGCTCTACAACGGCGTCGCCGCGCGCATCAAACGCAAGGCCACGACCTACGGGCTACAGGGCGATGCCAGTATCCCACTGGGCGAATATCACACGCTGCGTGCCGGCTTCGTCGCCACCACCGAAGACGACCGCAGCGACAATACCACCACGATATTCCCGACCGATGCCGGCGGCAATCCGAATGGCCCGCCCCAGACTATCGTCGACAACAATCCCAAGAACGGCAATTCGCTGGAAGCGATCTACGTCCAGGACGAGTGGGACCTCAGCGACAGCGTCACCTTGAACTATGGCCTGCGCTTCGACCAGCTCAACGCCTACGTCAGCGGCAACCAGCTCAGTCCACGCATCGGCATGGTCTGGTACATCGACCCGAAGACAACCCTGCACGCCGGCTACGCGCGCTATTTCACGCCGCCGCCGAACGAGCTGGTCGCTTCGAGTTCGATCCAAAAATTTGCAGATACCACCAATGCGCCGGAAGTCACCACCAACAATACCGTCAAGCCGGAGCGCGACGACTACTTCGATCTGGGCGTTACCCACCAGTTCACCGACGCCTACAACGTCGGCCTGGACGGTTATTACAAGTACGCACACGATCTACTCGACGAGGGCCAGTTCGGGCAGGCGCTGATCTACACGCCCTTCAACTATGCGCAGGGTCACGTTTATGGCATCGAACTGACCAATGCGTTCCACCGCGGCAACTGGAACACCTATCTCAACATCTCACGTTCGCTGGCCAAAGCCACGCGGGTAGAATCTGGCGAATTCAACTTTGGCCAGGACGAACTGGACTACATCCAAAGCCATTCTGTATTCCTGGACCACACGCAGCTGTGGACCGCGTCCGCCGGGACTTCATACAAATGGCGCAACACCACCTATTCACTGGACGGGATCTACCAGGACGGCTTGCGCAATGGCTTCGCCAACACCGGAAAGGAGACGCCTTACGTTGTCCTGAATGCGGCGGTGGTGCATCGATTCGTGCTGGGCGCCGCCGGCCCGCTCGATGTACGCCTGGCGGTGGTTAACCTGCTGGACCGCGCGTATCAGATTCACGACGGCACCGGCATCGGCGTCGGCGCTGCGCAGTACGGTGAACGCCGCGGGGTATTTCTGGGTTTGAGCAAGTCAATCTGAGCCGGGTTTTCCTGCGGTTCGGCCTCACCCGCCGAACCGCGGCCGCGAGCGTGCCAATCAAATCAAGACGAGCCTCAACAATTCCGGCCCGATGAGTAGCCAAGGGCAGGTTTGTTTCCGACAGACACTGGATGCCCTGCCTTGGTGTCGCTTTTGCGCTCGATACAAACAACTTTCCCGATCCCTGCATCCAGTGCCGACACAGTTACGTAGATGAGTATGACGAATATATAAAGCGTAATACTGTCGGGAGGGCGTTGCATCGTCAACGACGACAGGGAGGAGCAATGAACCGTGCTTATCCGGTTGTCTCCCAGAAACACCACATATAGTGCTCGCATTGTCTTCGGTTACGCCACCTATAGTGGTTTTGGGTGTAAAGCGGATAAGCACGCAATGAACTATTCGAAAAGCTGACGGAATAAGCCATTCGAGATGCTGTTTGCGCCGGGCCGGTTCCGTCCATGCCGCGGACATGTCTGCCACCAAGACTGCGGTAACGGCACCAGTTGCAGAGCGACTTCAATTCCTCAATTCAAATCCGGGGACTTGCCGTCAGCGGTGGGCAGATATGTCCCTCCTGGCAATTCAGAAATCCGCATTTCAAAAGCGGTGTTGCACCCACTCGATGGCTGAAGCGGTCGCGGCTCCATCCGTTTGGGATTCCTAATTAAACAACAACGATTCGAAATGAAGCTAAAGCGACCTGTATCAAGGCGGCCATTGCCAGCATCTGGGTCGCTCCATTGAGCCTGGCCTCGATTGCTTTGCCGGTGGCTGCCCAGGGTACCGCCGCAGCCTACGCTTGTTTCAGCGGTGGCGGCCGCGCCTAAAACATCGGCGGCAGCTACATCGTCCGGCGCCACATCCACGACAGCGTCTGGACACCCCACCAAACGCAAGAAAGCGAAAAACTAAGGTGGTCTCCTTGTCACAGGTGACGGTAACGGCGAAACGCCTCGGTCTGCTGGGAACCTCCGAGACCGCCAGCGATGGGGTCGTGACCCAGCAGGAGCTTGATCTGACGCCGGCTTACCGGCCCGGTCAGCTTCTGGAGACCGTCCCCGGCTTAATTGTGACTTCGCACAGCGGCGAGGGTAAGGCCAATCAGTTTCTGATGCGCGGTTACAATCTCGATCATGGCACCGACCTTGCCACATTCATCGTCTGCAAAAGCATTTTGACGAAAGCGCAATGCTGGTCTTGGTGCGCTATCTTCATGGTGAAGGATTCCTGACCAAGGTTGATTGATGCGGGCCTGGATGATCCTTCCACTTGATCAGATCGTGACAAACTCAAAAGCGGACACGCATAGTGCCTGGACCTAATCGTCACACCTGCAACCGGTCGCCCGATCGTGCCACCAGTTTGTACAGCGCCGGCATCAGGAAGATGCCGATCACCAGACGCGAAGCCATGCCGGCGACGATCACCAGCGCAAACGGGCGCTGCGAGTCGGTACCGACACCGGTGGCGATGGCGGCAGGCAGCAGACCCAGTGCTGCCACCAGTGCGGTCATCATGATCGGACGCAGGCGCAATACCGCTGCTTCGTGCAGCGCCCGAGTGATGTCCATGCCGCCGAGGCGCAACTCGTTGACGCAGGAGATGTAGACCACGCCGGTCAGCACCGAGACGCCGAACAGCACGATGAAGCCAATGCCGGAGGATACCGAGAACGCCGTGCCGGTCAGCCACATCGCCAGGATTGCACCGAACGGGGCCGACAGCAGCACGCCGACCACGGTGATCAGCGGGAACTTGAAGTTGCCGTACAGCACGAACAGCAAGCCGAAGATCAGCAGCACGGTCAGCGGCAGGATCACCCGCATCTGCGCGCGCGAGGCGGTGTATTCCTTGTATTCACCTCCCCATGCGAGCCGATAGCCCTGCGGCAGTCTCACGTCCCTCGCGACCTGATGGATCGCGTCGCCCACCGCGCCGGCCAGATCTCGGCCCGCCACTGCGAACTGCACGCCGATGTAGCGCGAATCGTTCTCACGGTAGATGAACGACGCGCCGTTCTGAACCTTGATGTCCGCCAATTCCTTCAGCGGGATCTGCTGCCCGCCCGGCGTCGCCACCGGGATATCGCCAATCTCCTGTGGATTGTTGCGGAAGCGTTTCTGCAGGCGTACCAAGAGATCGAACTGCTTTTCACCCTGCACCACTTCGGTGGCGGCAGCGCCACCGATTGCGGCGTTGATCAGGTTGTTGATGTCGTCGACGTTGAGGCCGTAGCGCGCACACTTGGCACGGTCGATGTTGATCGCGAGGTTGGGCTGGCCGAGTTCATGCACCAACGTCAGGTCGGTGATGCCGCGCACCTTCTCCATCACCGCCTTGATCGCCTTGCCTTGCTGCTGCAACACTTCCAAATTTGGCCCGTAAATCTTGACCGCCAGCGCGCTCTTCAAGCCGGTTTCGGCCTCGTCCACCGCGTCCTCGGCGGGCTGGGTGTAGTTGAACTGGATGCCCGGAAATTTCTGCAGCTTGGCGTTGATGGCGTCGATCAGATCCTGCTTGCTGTGGTACTTGCCCTGCCATTCGGAATACGGCTTCAAGCCGACGAAGAACTCGTCATTGAAGAAACCGGTTGAATCCGTCCCGTCGTCGGGACGGCCGAGTTCCGAAGTGACGGTGGTGACGACCGGGAACGATCTCAGCACTTGGCGGATCTGGGGCGAAATCTCCGACGCCTTCTGGAACGAGATCGTGTACGGCACGGTCGCGCGCACCCACAGCGCACCCTCGTCGAGGTGCGGCATGAACTCAGCGCCGATGCCTCGCATCATCACCACTGCGGCGATTAGCAGGATCACGCAAACCGTCGTCACCCGCCACGGCACACGCGTGGCCTTGCCGAGCCAGCGCACATACCACGACTTGAATTTTTCGTAGGTTGCGTTGCGCCGCTCGCGGACGCCGCGGCGCATGAACAGCGCACACAATACCGGCAGCAGCGTCAACGTGACCAGCAACGAGCCGATCAGCGCGAAGATCATGGTGTCGGCCATCGGCTTGAACAACACGCCGGACGGCCCGGTCAGCACGTAGATCGGCAGGAAACTGGCGACGATCACTGCAACCGCATACACCAGCGGGCGATCGACCTCCGAGGCTGCGGCTTGGATCACCTCCTTGATGTTGTAGTCGGTGCCGTGCCGCGCCGCAAGCTCGCGGAAAATGTTCTCGACCATGAAAATCGCGCCATCGACGAGGATGCCGAAATCCACCGCGCCGATCGACAACAGGTTGGCCGAGGCGTTCTTGAGGTCCAGGCACAGGAACGCGAACAGCAAGGCCAGCGGAACGGTGACTGCCACGATCAGCCCCGCGCGCACGTCATACAGGAAGAAAATCAGCACCGCGATCACCAGCACCAGCCCAATCAACAGGTTGTGCATCACCACATGCTTGGTCTGCTGGATCAGGGTGGTGAGGTCGTAGAACGGATGGATCTTGACGTCCTGCGGCAGGAGGGTGCTGTTGAGCTCGCGGGTCTTGGCTTCGACCCGCTGCAGCACGTTCTGGGTCTTGCTGCCGGTCAGCGCCAGGATCACACCCTCGACGGCGTCGTTTTGGTTCATGTAACCGAACTCGCCGAGCCGCGGCGCGATGCCGATCTTCACCTTGGCGACGTCCTTGACCAGGATCGGCGTGCCGTTGTGCATCGCCAGCACGATGTCGCCTACATCCTGCAGGGTCTTGATGCGGCCCAAGCCCCGCACATAGAAAAACTGACCGCCCTGCGAATAGAAGCCGCCGCCGGCGTTGCTGTTGTTGGCTACCAGCGCGGTTTCCACCTGCGTGACCGAAAGCCCGAGCGCCGCGACCTTCACCGGATTCAGCAGCACCTGATATTGCATGTTGCCGCCGCCGAACGCGGAATCGTCGGCGACGCCGGGCACTGAGCGGTACTGCGGCGCGATCACCCAGTCCTCCAGCGTCTTCAGTTCCATCGGCGAGCGATCAGAACTCTGCAGCACGTAGCGATAGACCAGACCGGATGGCGGCGACATCGGCGAGATCGACGGCGCGACGCCGCTCGGCAAGGGGATGCTGGGCAGGCGGTTGTACACGCGCTGGCGGGCGAAATAATGGTCGGTGCCGTCGGCGAAGGTCAAGGTGACGTCGGACAGGCCGTACAGCGAGATCGAGCGCTTGGTGACCAGCCCCGGAATCGCGTTCATGCCCAGCTCGACCGGCACCGTGATCAGGCGTTCGACTTCCTCGGCCGAATGCCCCGGCCATTGACTGATGATCTCCACCATCGGCGGTGACAGATTGGGATAGGCATTCATCGGCAGGACCTTGTAGGCCCATACCCCCGCGGCGCCGAGCGCCAACGACAGCAGCACGACCAGCAGGCGCTGTTCGAGCGCGAACGCGACGATGCGGTTGATGATCGAAGTCTGGCGCTCCGGCTCGCCTGACGGCACAGGTGCGTTCATTGGCTCTGGATGAAACGCAGGAAGATACTGCCGTCCACCACTACTTTGTCGCCAGTGCGCAGACCTGAGGAAATCACAATGCGATCACCGACGCGCCGACCCAGCGCTACCGGCTGGCGCGCGTAGCTACCAGCGGGCGCGACCACGTACACGAACGGCAGGTTTTCGTCATCGCGCAGCACCGCCGCCACGGGAATCAGCAACCCGGTGTGTTGGGCCTGCGATGCGATGTGCACCTCAACGTACATGCCTTTCTTCAGCACGCCATCCGGGTTGTCCAACCGCACCCGCGCACTCACCGAACGCGTGTCGGGATCGACCACGGAGCCGACATTGGTGACCGTTCCGGATAACGGCTTGCGACCATTGCCAAGATCGACCTCGGCGGGATCGCCGGTCTGCACTTGGCTGACGTCGCCGCCGAACACCTGAGCCATCACCCACATCTTTGCGGTATCGGCGATGGTGAAACACGGCGTCGAACCGGCGGCGAGCGTCTGCCCCGGCGCGATGGATTTTTCCACTACCGTGCCCGTAATCGGCGCGCGGATCACGCCCTGCCCCTGCGCCACCGGCTTGCCGGTGCGGACCTCGGCAAGAGTCTTCGGATCCATATGCAGCGCCACCAACGCCTGCAACGCCGCCGCACGATCCCCATCCGCACCGGTGGCATCAGCCTGAGCCTGCGCATTCTCGCGTTCGGAAATTGCCTGATGCGCATACAGGTCTCGATCGTTGGCCGCAACCGCATCGGCGGCGCGCGCGCTGATCAGTGCCTTGCGATACGCCGCAACCGCGGCAGTGAAATCGGGCGAATCCACCCGCGCCAGCGCCTGCCCCTTGCGCACGTGTTGGCCCAGCGTCACCAGCAACCGGGTGACCGGGCCGGAGAACGGCGCCAGCACCGGCGCCGCGTGATTGCGGTCGAAATCGACCACGCCGGTGGTGGTGATGCGGCTGCGATATTGCGACGGCGCGACGGTGTAGACGTGGATGCTTTGCCGTTGCGCCTGGGTCAGCGTCACGTTATGCGGTGTGTCCGGCACCGGCGTCGGCGCCGGTTTGCCGCCGGAACAACCGGTGAGGGCCAACGTGGCCAGTAACGCCACCGTGCACGTCCGCTTGCGGATAGTGCGACGACTGGAGAGATTGCATAGAGAATTCATCGTACTCACTACCCGCTGAAATTCTTGTGGTGCCACCAGCCGCCGCCCAGCGCCTGATACAGCGCGGCGGTGTCGGCGAAACGATTGGCTTGCGCCTGCACCAGCGCGATGCGTGCCTGCTGGTACGATTGCTCCGCGGTCAGCAACTCGAACACGCCGATGTGGCCGTGTCGCAATTGCAGTTGCGAAAGATCCAGCGTGGTTTTGGCGGCGCGGGCCGCCGTGGCCGCGGCCTTGAGCGCATCGGCGTCCTGCTCCAGCGCCACTAGGGTGTCGGCGACGTTCTGGAACGCAACCAGCACCGTACCGCGGTATTGTTGCGCGGCTTCGACATAGGCCGCTTTCGCGGCGCGTTCCTGATGCAGCAAGGCACCGCCCTCAAAGATCGGTGCGGTCAGGGACGCCGCAAGGCCCCAGAAACCGGTGCCGGAGGTGAACAGACGGGAGATTGCCAGCGCCGTGTTGCCGGCGTCCGCGCTCAGCTCTATGTTCGGCAAGCGGTTGGCGGTGGCTATGCCGATCACCGCACTGGCCGCGTGCAGGTTGGCGCGCGCCTGGCGCACGTCCGGCCGTTGCGCAACCAGTGTGGAAGGCAGGCTGAGCGGCAAATCCTGCGGCAGGTGCAGGTCGGCCAAGGTGAAGGTCGCCACCTGCGTCTGGTCGGGAAACCGGCCGGTCAGCACCGCCAACGCATGTCGTGTCTGCGCCAGTTGCTTCACCAACGCCGGCAGGCCGGTTTCCAGCTGTGCGAGTTGCGATTGCTGCGCCGCCACGTCCAGCCTGCTGGCGTCGCCTTTGCGCATCCGCAGCTGCAGGATGCCGAGGCTTTTCTGCTCGTATTCAACTAACCTACGAGTAGCCGCCACTTGTTCGCGCAGCGACGCTTCCTGCACCGCTGTGACCACGACGTTGCTGGTGAGCGTGGTCCATGCCGCAATCGTCTGGAAACGCACCGCCTGCTCTTGTGCCTGCGCAGACTCGACCGTGCGACGGTTCAGCCCGAACAGATCCGGCGCGTAGGAAATCGTGAGCTGCGGGGTGAACAGGTTGTAGCGGAACTCCTGCGGCACGACCGGGAAATTGGGCACGGGTGCGAGAACATTCGACAGTTTTTGACGGCTGGCGGAAAAACTCGCAGAAACGCTGGGGAAATAAGCGCCGCGCTGCGCCAGCACATCCTCATGCGCAACCTGTAAAGCCGCCTGCGCGGCTTTCAGGTCGTGATTATCCTGCAACGCCCGCTCGATCAATGCACTTAGCGGCGCGGAATGAAACAGCGTCCACCAGTCGCCCGGAATATCGGCGCCTTCGGTAAAGCGTTGTGCCGCGCCACCCGCGACATTTGGCGTGGCGGAAGTGGGCGCAACAGAGTGCGCAGTGTATCCGCCAACTTTGGTCGCTGGCGACGGCTTGAAGTTCGGGCCGACCGCGCAACCCGCAATGAGCAGCGTCATCGACAGCGCTGCAATTCGCGCAGTATAGAAGAGCGGGGTCGAACCCCAGGTCAACACTGAGCAAACCCTTCAATATTCCGATTGGTAAGCGGCAGGATTAGGCCAGTTCATTGGACAGATTAGCGGCCCGCGCCGTCGAGTAATTTGCATGGCTGGCGTGTCAGACCCAGACGACTGCAATAAGTTCATTCTGGTGGTAAGTGACCAAAGTCGTCACCCCGGACCGATACTGGGCAGCGCGATTGGCGGAACACGCTGCGCTATTCCGACCTGCTCTGGCTTATCTGATTGTAACGTCACTCGGCAGCAATCGTGTATTGAAACAAGTGAACGAGGCGCGGCCGAATCTGCAGCCCGCTCCCCGCCCGGCGTACCTATTAAAGCCACATGAAGGTGATAACGGCGTGATCGGCAACGCGCTTGCGGGCCACTATCGACAAACCACCCGGTCCCCAGCAGCGCACAAATCCATATATCCCCGCGTAACAGGCTTGATCGTCGATGGAAAGCCTGAGTAAGGTAGAACAGCCTGTCAAAGCGCATCCTGCCTTTCCGAACCGGGACGGCGTACTTCAAACATGCTGCAATACATCTGCGCCCACATTCCAGGTGGATCGTTCCGTGCTTATCCGCTTTACACCCAAAACCACTATAGGTGGCGTAACCGAAGACAATGCGAGCACTATATGTGGTGTTTCTGGGAGACAACCGGATAAGCACGGATCGTTCTTCTTCACCGTCGCTCTGCTTGATTGCCGCCGTCGACTATTGATCGAGCACTCCGATCTGCTGCGAGAAGCGTTCGGCTGCGACGCCCGTTTCAAATCGATGCGACCATCGTTTTGCCTGATCACCTTCACTGCGTCTGGACACTCCCGCCTGGCGATGCCGATTTATCGACTCTCTGGCGGTTAATCAAGACGGCGTTCGTCCGCGACATTGTGGCGGGCGAGCGATTGTCGGCGCTCAGACAACGTGCTTGCGAGCGTGGCATCTGGCAACGGCGATTTTGGAGCACAGCATCTGAGACGAAAAAGATTTCGTACAGCACGTCGAATACATTCACTACAACCCGACCAAGCACGTCTTCGTGGATCGGGTTGCGGATTGGATGTATTCGAATTTCCACCGTTATGTGGCGCGGAGGGTGTATACCGCCTATTGGGCGGCTTCGCCGGACGTTCGTGAGTCGGATATGGAGTAATGCCCTTCGACTCGATCAGTGGAATACGCTTCGCTATTTCGCCCTACTCGAACTGGTAGGATTCGGCCTGCCGCGCTAAAGCGGCAGCGGGAGCGTAGATGGGGAATGTCTGAAGGCCGTTGCCTCTACCTTCCACCCTCCGCCCGCCGCGCGAGGGAAGTAGCATGGACATCCAAACTGAGAATGCAGAGGAAACCGCGGCGCGACAGGCGCTACGGATGCGCCGATTTTTCATAGCAGTCATCACGTACACCAGCTGCGGCGCGCTGGCGCAGATATACGCGTGGATGGGTTACCTGCCGCTCTGGCTCCCGCTTTGCTGGGTAACCGGGGCTATTTTGGTCAACGGCACATTCTTCCTGATCCTTCACCGCGGCTGGAATCTGACGTTGCGGGATCCAAGCATGACGCAGATCCAGCTCATCGTATCGATGATAGCCACTATGGTGCTGGTTTTCTTCGCCGACCAAGCGCGTGGCGCGCTACTGATGCTGCTGCCGGTGTCGATGTTGTTCGGCGTCTTTCGTCTGAACGGTCGTCAAATGGTTCAGATCGGCGCCATTGGCGTCTTCGGCTATGCCGGAGTGATCGTATTGAGTATCCATTTGTATCCCAATCGCGAACCGCTTGACTTGGAGCTGCTTTATCTGGGCTCCCTCGCGGTGGTAATGCTTTACGTGTGCCTGATGTGCGGTTACATCAGCAAGATGCGCGAGGATCTTGCCGCGGCGCTGACCAAGATTCGCGAACTGGCGCAGCGCGACCCGCTCACGGGCTTATTCAATCCGTGCTTATCCGGTTGTCTCCCAGAAACACCACATATAGTGCTCGCATTGTCTTCGGTTACGCCACCTATAGTGGTTTTGGGTGTAAAGCGGATAAGCACGATTCAATCGTCGCCATCTAATCGAAACTCTGACGGTCGACGTCGCGCGATGCGAGCGGCGCCTGCGCAGCGGCATCGCCCTGTGCATGGTGGATATTGATTACTTCAAGCAGATCAACGACCGCTTTGGGCATCCGGTGGGTGACGAAGTCATCATCCTGGTGGCTAAGTACCTACAGGCGTCGGTGCGTGTGGTCGACTATGTGACCCGCTACGTCGGCGAGGAGTTCGTGCTGTTGCTGGAGGAGTCTCAGGCCGCCAACGCGGTGGCAACCTGCGAACGCATCCGGGCGCAGGTCGCCGGGTTGCGTCTGCCGGACTTTCCGGAGCTTGCGGTGACGGTATCGATCGGTGTGGCCTGCCGCACGACCGGGGAAGACGCCAGCCAACTGATCGTTCGCGCCGACCAGGCGCTCTACCTCGCCAAGGCGCGCGGGCGCAATCGCGTAGCTGAGGCGCTCGAGCCGGCAGCTCGCCGGCCCCGATAACCCGTGTAGGACGGAATAGCCTTTTAAGACGTATTCCGCCCTACTCGAGCTGGATTACGGCTTTACCAGCAGCCGGCCAGTGTAGTCCGCGCGCATCAAAAACGGTTTGAACGCCTGTGCCGAGAAGTATTCGTCCGTGGCGGTCTTGGCTCCCTGCCAATGGCCGTAATCGTCGATGACCAGCACGCCTTTGCTGACCAGCAAAGGGTACAGATGTGCAAGTTCGTGTCGTGTGGACTCGTACCAATCGGTGTCCAGTCGCAGAAGCGCCGTCGCCTCCGGCAGGATCGCCGGGAGCGTGGCTTCAACTTTGCCTTCGATGAACCGGATATTGTCGCGCGGATAACCGGTAGAGAGCAGGTTACGGATTACGTCTGCTAAGTCGGCGCAGCACCACACATCCGCCGCACCATTCGTTTTAACGACCCTTGCCAGCAGTTCGTCGGCGCAGCGACCGTCGAACTGCCGATCCCGATCCGTCGGCGCTGACATGCCAGTGTAGGTGTCGTACAGGAACAGCTTGCGGTTGGCGCACCCGAGTTCCAGGAGTGTGCGTGCAACGGCCATCATGCTCCCGCCTCGCCAAACACCACATTCGACGAAAGCTCCCGGGATCGCGTTTTCGACAATATATCGCGTGGCCTGCACCAGCGTGACGATGCGTTCGACGCTGGTCATCGTATACGGTGTAACGGCCTCGCAGGTGACACGTTCCGTAGGCGTGAGATCGCTATGGGGATCGAACCTGCCGCCGTAAGTTCGCAAGCGCCCTCGGTCGGGCCGCAGGCGGTCGAGTGCATTGGTGATCAGCTTGCGCATGGAAGATCTATCGGTGGGCCTCGGTCAGCGATGGTTGGTCGAGGCGTCAAACTCAGATTCTGTTCGATTTCACAGCGTGTGTCATGCAGCAGCCTCTTCCAACGACAGGTGAGCCTGAGCGAATTACGGTGACGTGATGCTATACGCACAAACTGATGTGTGGCGAGTCGATCGATTAGATCCGTGGTCGCTGAAGGCGGAATACGCTGCGCTATTCCGCCCTACCCGGACTGCAATGGCAGTGCCGATACAGCTGGCTATTCAGACCCGCCGTACAACCGCATGAAGGCAGTGACGGCGTAATCCGCAACGCGTTTGCGGGCGGCCTTTGACAGGTCGCCCACACCGAGCAGGGCGCGGATTTGTATGTCGCCGCGCAACAGACTGATGAAGTGCTGGGCGGCGGCGGTGGCATCGTCGATGCAAAGCCGGCCGTGCTCGCATTCGTGATCAAGAAACGTAGCCAGATTCTGCAGCGTGCCCAACGGCCCGGACTCGTAAAACACTTTCCCCAGCTCGGGGAAGCGCGGCCATTCGGCGATGACCAGACGTTGGATCGATAGGTTTTGCGGCAGTAGAATGATGTCCAGCAGGGTGTCGGCAACGTGATGCAACGCCCGCGCCAAGTCCGGCGCTGGCGAGATCTCCGCCAACGCCATGCGCTCCGTACAAGCCTTGCATTCGCGCTCGATCACCGCGGCGAACAAGTCTTGCTTGCTGGGAAAGCGAGTGTAAACCGTGGCCTTGGAAACGCCGGCGCGGGCGGTGATGGCGTCCACCGAGGCAGCGCCGTAGCCGGATTCCAGAAACGTCTGCAACGCAGCGTTGAGAATCTTCTCGGTCTTGGTCTGGCGCAGGCGAGAACCCCCGGCAGCCCGCGCCGGCTTTTTGGTTCGATTGACGGCGATGTTCAAGGTCGTTGCGGTGCTTTTCTATTGGTGAGGCATCTTGACGTTTGGGGACACAGGGAATAGTTTAGCGCAACAAAACTAAACCGTTTAGTTCAACAATGCTAGTCCGGCCGTTCGCCCACCCCAGCCGTCGTTACAGGCTCAGTGCGCATTCTCGCGCTGCACGGCGTTCGCCTGTGCTCGGCGTGATGCTCGCCCCAGCAATCGTCTTGGCGCTCTCCGGCTGTGTCGTGGGGCCAAATTTCAAGGCGCCTGCAGCGCCGACACAGACCGTTTATAACGCAGGCAGCCTGCCCCACCAGACCGCATCGACGTCCGGCTCCGACGGCACCGCGCAAGTCTTCGACCGCAGCCTGCAAGTATGCGCCGACTGGTACCGGCTGCTCGGCTCGAAGGCGCTGGACCAACTGATTCAGCAAGCCCTGGCACACAATCCGACGCTGGCGGCCGCGCAGGCGCGACTGGCAGCGGCGCGTGAAGCGGTCACTGCCGCCGCCGGCACCGGCACGCCGCAGCTCGGGCTGTCTGCCGACGCCAGCCGCAATCGCGCCAGCGGCGCCAGCTTCGGCATCAGCAATCCGGAGTTTGTCAATACCTTCAACCAGTATCAGGCACAGCTGACGGCCAGTTACGATCTCGATCCGTTCGGCGCGCTGGCGCGAGAAGTCGAGAGCAAGAAAGCACAGGCGCAGGTGCAGCGCTATCGCCTGCTCGACGGCCGCATGACGCTGATCGACAACATCGTCGCCAGCGCGTTGGCCGAAGCTGGCGCCCGCGCCACGCTGGCAGCAACACAGGACATTGTCGCAACCCAGCGCAAAGCGCTACACCTGATTCAGCAGCGGCAGCGTTACGGCGCCGCGCAGCGCAGCGACGTGCTGCGCGCGCAGGCCGAGCTGTCCGACACCGAGGCTACGCTGCCGGCGCTGAAGCAGCAGATTGCGGTCGCGCGTCACCGGCTGGCGCTGCTGACCGGCCAATCGCCGGCCGATTATCGGGCGCCCGCATTGAAGCTGGACGATTTCACGCTGCCGACACAGCTACCGGTAAGCCTGCCTTCGCAACTGGTGCGGCAGCGCCCCGACCTGCTGGCCGCAGCCAGCGTGATGCACGTGGAACTGGCGCGAGTAGGTGTGGCCAGCGCACGACTGTTGCCGGACCTCACGCTCAGCGCGTCTTATGGCCGCATCGGCCTGCATCCGTCGGACTTGCTGGATCCGACGACGGCAATCTGGAACTTCGGTGCGGGCTTGATGGCCCCGCTGCTGGATGGCGGCACGCTGCACGCCAACAAGCGCGCCGCGCAGGATCAGTACCGTGCCGCCGCCGCCGACTATCGTCATGTCGTGCTGCATGCCTTCGATCAGGTCGCCGACGCGCTGCGTGCTCTGGACAACGACGCGCAGGTGCTGAAGGCACGGCAACAGTCGCTGCAGGCCAGCGGCCAGGCGCTGGAACTGGTGCAGGCGCGCTATCGCGAAGGCAGTGCCGATTTCCTCAATCTGTATCAGACCCAGGAACTACAGCGACGCAGTGCAATCCGCTACACCCGGACGCGACTGCAACGCTATCAGGACACCGCCACGCTGTTCCGCGCGCTGGGCGGCGGCTGGTGGAACGCGCCGCACCCTACCCCCAATCGCACCACAGATCACACAAGCAACGTCGCTATGACGACACCGATTCAGCCGGGACATTAATCGATGGCCGAAACAGAACATCCGCCAAATTCCGACGACAGCAAAGCCCAGGACAAGCAGAAGGGCAAGCGCTATCTGCGTCGCAATCTGATGATCGGCATCGTCTGCGTGTTCGCGCTGGTGATCATCGGCTACGGTGTTTGGTGGCTGCTGGAGGGGCAGTTTTACGTCAGCACCGATGACGCCTATGTCGAGGGCAACCGGCTGATGCTGACGCCGCAGATCGCCGGTACCGTGGTGGCGATCCACGCTGACGATACTGATCGCGTCGACGCCGGCCAGCCCGTCATCCAACTCGACCGCAGCAACGAGACCGTGGCGCTGGATCATGCCGAAGCCGCGTTGGGTCAAGCGGTGCGCAGCGTGCGTCAGCTATATCAACAGGAAGACGGCGAGCGCGCCACCATCGCGCTGCGCCAGGCCAAACTGGCGCAGGCACGGCGTGACTATGAACGCAACCGGCAGCTGCTGAAGATCAACGCCGTCACTCGCCAGCAGTTCCAGCACAGCGAAACCAACTACCACGGTGCGCAGCAACAACTTAACCAGGCACAGCGACATCTGGACGCCCTGCAAACCCAGACCGACGGCGTCACCTTGCGGCAGACGCCGCAGGTGGAACTGTCTGTGGCCAACCTGAGCAAGGCGTATCTGAACCTGGAGCGCACCACCATCCCGGCGCCGACCAGCGGCTTTATCGCCCAACGCCAGGTACAGATCGGCGAGCGGGTCAAACCGGGCGACCCGATGCTGGCGATCGTGCCGCTGAACCAGATCTGGGTCGAGGCGAATTTCAAGGAAACCCAGCTCGATCGCGTGCGCCTGGGCCAGCCGGTGACGCTGACCGCTGACCAGTACGGCGGTGATGTGACGTATCACGGACACGTCGTCGGCATCTCTTCCGGCACCGGCTCGGCGTTCGAGCTGCTGCCGCCGCAGAACGCCACCGGTAACTGGATCAAGATCGTGCGGCGGGTGCCGGTGCGGATATCGCTGCGACCCAAGGAGCTGAAGAAACATCCGCTGCGGATCGGCTTGTCGATGAACGTGACCGTCAACGTACACGGCACCGATGGTCCGGTGCTGGCGCAGCAACCGCCGAAACAACCGCCGTACCAGACCGACATCTATCGCAGTAGCAGCGCGGCACTGGAACAGATGGCCAACCGCATAATCGCGGCCAACGGCGGTGGTAACGACGCAACCACCCATGCGGACGGCATGACACTCAACCAGCGCATGACATCGAAGTAAGCGATGGCTGCAGAAATGGCCGAAAAGCAGGAATACCCGCCGCTGTCGCCGGCAAAGCTGGGGCTGGTGACGATGTCGCTGGCGCTGGCGGTGTTCATGAACGTACTGGACATCTCTATCGCCAACGTCTCGATCCCGACCATCGCCGGCGATCTGGCGGTGAGTGCCAATCAAGGCACCTGGATCATCACCTCATTTGCGGTCTCCAACGCGGTGGCGGTGCCGATCTCGGGCTGGCTGGCGAAACGCTACGGCGAGGTCAGGCTGTTCGTGGTGTGCACGCTGTTGTTCACGCTGTTCTCGTTCTTGTGCGGCGCGGCACTGAACTTCCCCATGTTGCTGCTGGCGCGTGCGCTGCAAGGCGCGGCAGCCGGGCCGATGATTCCGTTGTCGCAGTCACTGATGCTGTCGAACTACCCGCGCGAGCGGCACGGTTTTGCCAACGGCATCTGGGGCATGACCGCGGTGGTGGGGCCGGTGGCCGGCCCGGTGCTGGGCGGCTGGATCACCGACGACTACGCCTGGCAGTGGATCTTCTACATCAACATCCCGTTCGGCCTGCTGGCCGCGTTTGGCACTTGGACCATCCTGCGCAAACGCGAGACGGCGGTCGTCCGCAAAACCATCGACGCCGTCGGGTTGGTGCTGCTGATCTTAGGCGTCGGAGCTCTGCAGATCATGCTCGACAAGGGCAACGACTTTGGCTGGTTCGGCTCTAATGAAATCGTCGTGCTGGCGATCATTGCGGCGTTTGCCATGAGCCTGTTCATTGCCTGGGAGCTAACCGACGACGATCCGCTGGTGGATCTGCGACTGTTCGGCCAACGCAATTTCACCGTCGCCAGCATCGCCATGACGTTTGGTTACATGGCCTACTTTAGCGGCGTGGTGCTGCTGCCGCTCTGGCTACAAACCGTGCAGGGCTACGATCCGACCTGGGCCGGCATCACCACGGCCTCGCTGGGCATACTCGGCATCTTCTTCTCTCCAA
>Ga0307373_10002173_pt1 | contig 35644 bp, 25 predicted proteins | sample OX2MG_FD_202534 | JGI IMG/M metagenome (GOLD analysis project Ga0307373, IMG submission 202534) | Soil microbial communities from Risofladan, Vaasa, Finland - OX-2 | ecosystem: Environmental > Terrestrial > Soil > Coastal area > Acid sulfate soil | place: Finland: Risofladan, Vaasa | collected...
CAAACGCTCGGAGGCGGAATCAAATCCGTCCTGCTGAAGCCCCTCGACCCGATTTTTAAGAAAAAATCGACTGGCGCCGTAATCCCCGTTTACATGATTGGCACATATGACCACCCTCATTTTGGGATCGACCTTCTCAACAATCACAAGCAAGGGCCCAGTTAAACTCTCGGTCAGGGTCAATAGAAGGTTGCGCTAGCGGGCGCAATCGTAGGGATGCCGGCCTATTCTCCGAGCGTAGAAGCGACGGTGCAGCGGAGTCGACTTCCATTTCTTGTACATTTATATGTTTTAACGTACACATTCAGCCGAACGCGTCTTAAAACCAATAGCCTACCGTAGGATATAAGTACTAATATTTCCTTAATTTTACTAGTCCATTACTAGGACATACCAATAATGGAATCGAACATGCAAACAATTGCTGCTTCTAGTTTGGGGAGTGGTCTTGTCCCATTTTAACCACGCAACTTACCGTTTGACCGATCCAGGAATTTTTCCGCTGAAGTCATAAATTTCGCTTGCCGGGGGTATACGATGAGGCGTTTGTGGACGTCGCGTAATTGGAATCCATTGGTGTTGTCTATAGTCGCGTTTGCGTTTTCTTTGTGCTTCTTGCTTAGCGGTACAGCCACAGCCCAGACCACAATCAGTACGGGCAGCATCTCGGGCACGATCACTGACCCGAGCGGAGCTGCCATACCCGGTGCCAATGTGAGCATCACCAAGGCGGATACAGGACAGAGCATCAGTGTTCAGACGACGTCGACGGGAAACTACTCTTCCGGCGCGTTGGTGCCAGGCGTCTACACGTTGCGTGCGTCGGCCAATGGATTTAAGACAACCCAAACTGTCGTGACGGTGCAGGTAGGTGTAACCTCATCGGCGAATTTCAAGCTCGAGGTCGGTACCGCGAGCACCGTGGTGGAAGTGTCCGGCCAGTCACTGACTGTCAACACGCAACAGGCTACCGTGCAGGACGTTTTGACCCGCCAAGACATTGAGAATCTGCCAGTGAATGGCCGTAACTTTCTGGATCTTGCGACCCTGGAGCCGGGCGTCCAGATTCAAGATGGCGCGACATTCGATCCCACGAAGAATGGATACTCCTCGCTTTCCTTCGGGGGACGCGCGGGCCGGACGGCGCGCGTTGAAGTGGACGGGCTTGATGTCAGCGACGAAACCGTGGGCACGACAACTCAGAACATCCCCCAGAGTTCCATTCAAGAATTTCAAGTGAGCCAATCTACTTTAGATCTCTCGACGGAGCTAACCTCTTCGGGCACGGTGAGCGTCGTGACGCGCTCTGGAACAAACTCGTTCCACGGAGACGGTTTTTATTTTGGACGAAGTGATCAGATGTCGGCGCGTATCGCTCCAACACCTCTGGCTTTCGGCCGCAAGCAGTTTGGTGTAGACCTCGGCGGGCCCATCATTAAGAATAAGTTGTTCTTTTTTGGGGATTTTGAGCGGACAGATCAAACCCTGCAGTCACCGGTTGTGGAGGCCCCTCCGTTTGATTCTTTCACTGGGAGCTTTAATTCGCCGTTTACGGAACGAGAATACCTCGCGCGGCTTGACTATAACATCAAGCCTGGATGGACGTTCTTTGCACGTTTCAATTATGACCAAAACCGCAGTGTGCGAGGATTCAACCCTGGCGTATACGAGCCATTTGCCAATGTCGACTATGTTCCTGTGTATGCCTTGGGATCCGACTTCAGCACCGGGCGATTTACCCATAGCATTCGCTTTGAGTACATGAAGTTCCGGAATTCCATCGCCGATGCGGCGTCTCCTGGTGCGGGAGCCGTCCTGGGGGCTGATAATCCTGCGCCGAACCTAACGCTGATTATCTCTCCCTCGCTGGACCTTACATGCTTGGCAGGTGGGGAAAACTTCTGCGCGGGTCCGAATATTCTGGCCCCGCAGGCGACTTTCCAGAGCGACAAACAAATCAAATATGACGGGTCGTATGTGTTTGGGTCGCATGTTCTGCGATATGGGGTTGGTTACAACAAGATCCTTGGCGGTGGGTTTGCCAAGTTTTTTGGCCTCGCCCCTGCAGTTAACTCGATTCTGGTGCCAATCAGCCCCAGTTGCAACGACCCGAGCAATCCTGGCTGCACCGAGGCCTTTGCTGCAGCGGGAACATTCGTGTGCGCGAACGGGGCCACGGGTGCCAATTGCCCGTTGAATTATCCCGCCCAAAGCGTCTTGATGGGCAATGGACAAGGATTCTTCACGGAGATACCTCAGTTCGGATTGCCAGCCGGTGGTCAATTCGACTCACGATTCGAATTCTACATCGGCGATACCTGGCGAGCGTTCAGCCATCTGACTATCAGCTATGGCCTCCGCTACAACCGCGACACCGGCCGCTCGGATAGCGACCTTGCTGGGATTCCCGCGCTGGCTCAGTTCAATAACCAGTTTTACAAAGGGTTGGAGAACCGCGTGAACCAGCCCAACCACAATTTTGGGCCACAACTCGGCATCGCGTGGGATCCGACAGGCAACGGCAAGACGGTCATCCGAGTCGGCGGTGGAATCTACTATGAAAACGCGATTTTCAATAATGTTCTCTTTGATCGGCCCGCTCGTCTGCAGCAGGGCTTGTTTTTCGGGACTGGTTTGGCATGCATAGGAGGTTCGGCGGTGCCAGTTCCACTTCCGGCTGGCGGAGTTTTGACTCCGACCTTCTGCAATCAGCCGATCGGTTCAGCGGCGAGCCAGATTGCCGCGTTCCAGCAGTCATACCAGCAAGCCGTGATTGCAGCCGGGCCACAAGCGAATGGCTCATTCGTGGGCAACACGCTGGCCGAAGGTGTTGACGCGACCGGCGATCAATTGATCGCTCCGAATTACCGGTCACCGTATTCGGTTCAAATGAATGGCGGAATTCAGCACCAGTTTGGGCGCAACACGGTGCTCAGCGTGGATTATATACGCAACGTCGGGCTGCATTATCTGCTGGGAATCGACACGAACCGCGTCGGCGATGTACGGTTTCTCGATGCGGCCGCAGCCAGCAGTGCAATTGACGCAACGAACGCATCCTTTGGCTGCGGTACGGGCAGCGCAGGTATCGACTGCGCCATTGCGAAATTTGCCTCAATCAGCGATTACGCCAACAATGGGTTGGACTCGGGAAGGCAGTTTCTCTCTGGCTTCCCGGCGTCGGCATTTGGGCTGACACCGGACACAGGAGCCGCCTTTTCTGGTATCAATCCCAATGTGGGTGAGAACCAGATGTTGTTCCCAATCGGGCGTTCCGTGTACAACGGCATGGACATCTCCTTGAAGTCGAATCTTGACCATCCGCTGCCCGGTCTGCAGCACCTGAACCTGATCGTTTCCTACTCCTTGTCGCGGTTCAAGAGCCAGGCAGGCGATCAAGACTTCATCAACAATGCTATCGATTCTAACAACCCCGGTAAATTTTTTGGGCCTGCCGCGCTCGACCGTACCCATCAGGTCGGCGCAGGCGCTGTGATGAATTTTCCGCTGGGGACTCAAATTGCTCTCGAATCGCACTGGGCCACGGCCGGCGCAGCGACGCTGGTTCTTCCTAACTCTGGTAATCCGGGAGAAATATTCCGGACTGACGTGACGGGTGACGGTACAGTGGGAGATGTCCTGCCCGGAACCAACGTCGGATCCTTCGGACGCAGCGTCAAGGTGGGTAGCCTCAATAACATCATTAACCAGTGGAATAACACGGGGGCAGGAAAACTTACTCCTGCTGGTCAGGCTCTGGTGACTGCGGGACTGTTTACGCAAGCGCAATTGGAGCAACTCGGTGCCGTAACGCCGACGATCCAACCGGCGCCTGCGGGAGAAGTCGGCCTGTCTCCAGCATTTTCCTTCGACGCCCACGTCCGCTGGTTGCTCCGACCGAGCAAGCTTTGGTCGAACGTACCGGAGTCTTTCATGATCGAACCGGAAGTAGCGATATTCAATGTGTTCAACTTCCAGAATTTCGATCCGGGAGGGAACCAACTTAGCGGTGTTCTCAGCGGCACGCCAGGAAGCGCCAACGGCACCACACGGGGCCTGCGCACGAATCTGGTTTCGCCAGGCTCGGCTTCCGGCGTCAACTGGTACGGTGTTCCGCGCCAGTTCGAACTCGGAGTGAAGTTCACCTTCTAGCTTTCTTTGGAAGCAGATCGAGTGCGGATTTGAGTCTCAAATTCTAACTCGGTTGGCTTCAAAGAAATGCTGTTCTGCCTTGCCACTGGCCGCTGGCTCTCTGAAAGGGGAGCCAGCGGTTTTTTGTTTCTGTGGTTGAATGCTGCCTACGTTTCGCTTCCCCTCGCGGAAGAAAAGGTGAAGTCACCCGACGGGTCAACGGGGAATCGAATATTCTGATTCGCAGTCCTTCCGTTAGGCGGAACCTTGACCAAGTCCTCAAACCAAATGCGCTGGGGCACCCCACCATGGACCGTTGATTTCCATCCTCTTCAGCGCCCAATGCCGCAAGAAGTCGATTTCGCGATCGTTGGCGGAGGGTTCACCGGTCTGACGGCCGCGGCTTGCTTGCGTCGCCTTGACCCGCAAAAAAGTGTTGCGCTCTTTGAGGCTGAATCGATTGGAGCGGGGGCCAGCGGACGCACCGGCGGGATGACGCTTGCGGAGAGCGCCGCTGGCGATTTGCCCGGCCTCGGTGACGTGTTGAGCGGCTTCTCCAAAGTGCTCACCGATCTCGGCGTTGATTGCGATTTATCTCTTCCGGGCGTTTGGGAGTTGGGTCGCGATAACGCCCGCGCCGATTCTCCTATCGACTGGACAGACTCTGGCAGACTCCGCGTGGTGGATGAAGTCCCGGGTGGCAGCGCCGATCCCGGAAAACTGGTGAGCGGACTGGCCCGCGCTGCCGATCGTTTGGGCGCGTCCATTTTTGAAAATTCGCGCGTCGAAAACATCACCTTCGACGATCCGCTCCGCCTCGATATCCGCGGGCAGCAAATTCGCGCGCGGCAAGTCCTGCTCGCGACGAATGCGATGTCGCTCGAGTTGAATTCTCTGGCGAATCGCGCCGAGGCAAAATTCACGCTTGCCGTCGCGACCGCACCGCTGACCGATACTCAAATCGAGAAGCTCGGCCTGGCTTCGCGGCGCTCTTTTTATACCGTGGATTTGCCGTACCTGTGGGGCAGACTTCTCAGTAGCAACGGCGTCATTTTTGGGAGCGGCTTGGTTCACTTGCGTCACTGGAGTGATCTGGATGCCCTCGATATTGCAACGGGACTTCCCGCCGAACTTTTCGCGAGCATCGAAGGCCGCATTCATAAACTGCATCCCGCGCTTCGTTCCGTGGAATTCGCTAACCGCTGGGGTGGGCCAATTTTGTTTGCCAATGACTGGCGTCCGATATTTGCGCGCCATCCGAAAAGCGCGCACGCAATCGTGCTCGGCGCATATTCGGGCCACGGCGTAGCCCTTTCGGTCTATCTGGGTAGCTGGGCCGCCGAGGTCATGCTTGGTCGTCGTGACTTGCCAGACTGGTAGCGCTTCGAGATTTCTCCATACGGCGCTGTGGCTGAGGAAACTTCGCTCACACGGCAATGTCGCCGTCCTGCGGATTTGCGTTACGATGGGCGGCCCTTCTTTTCGAGGAACCGTTGATGAAGCGCGAACAGCAGAGAATCGAGGAATCGCAGCAGCGCAAAGTGCATTGGAAACGGTGGGGGCCGTATCTTTCCGAGCGCCAGTGGGGAACGGTACGCGAGGATTACAGCCCCGACGGCGACGCTTGGGAATATTTTCCGCACGATCATGCCCGCTCGCGCGTCTATCGTTGGGGCGAGGATGGAATCGCCGGATTCTGCGACCGCCATCAGCGCATCTGTTTCGCTCTGGCCCTGTGGAATGAACGCGACGCCATTCTAAAAGAGCGCCTTTTCGGCCTGACCAATAAAGAAGGCAATCACGGCGAAGACGTCAAAGAATATTATTTCTATCTCGACGCGACCCCCACGAGTTCCTACCTCAAGTGCCTTTACAAGTATCCACAGGCCGCCTTTCCCTATGAGCAGCTTCTCGCGGAGAATCGTCAGCGAACGCGCGAAGATCCTGAGTTCGAACTGATGGATACGGGCATTTTTAACGAGAACTGCTATTTCGACGTGTTCGTGGAATATGCAAAAGCCTCCGCCGAAGACATTTTGATCCGCATCAGCGCCGTCAACCGCGGCCCTGAGGCCGCGCCGCTTCATCTGCTCCCCACTTTATGGTTCCGCAACACCTGGGCGTGGGGAGGCGCTGTGCGGCAGGCAGGTGGCAAGCGAATTCCGTCGCCTGCCGGCGCCGCCATCATCGAATTTCATCAGTCCGACTACGGCACCCGCTGGCTGATTGCCGAAGGGGCGCCCGAACTTCTGTTCACCGAAAACGAAACGAATACGGAGCTTCTATTCAATCACACGAATCAGACTCCGTACGTGAAAGACGGCATCCACGATTACATTGTTCACGGCAAGAAGGACGCCGTGAATCCGGCGCAAACAGGCACGAAAATTGCGGCCCATTATCCAGTCCAACTCAAGCCGGGTGCCGGAATTTCGATTCGTCTGCGCCTGACGGACCAGTCTCCGCTCTCGCCGTCCGGCAAAGATAAGCCAACGGCGGGCGATTTTTTCGGTGCAGAGTTTGAAGCGACGTTTAACGAGCGCATCAAAGAGGCGGACGAATTTTACGCGGGTCGCGCGGAGCAGGAGATGAGCGACGACGCCCGCCTGGCGCAACGGCAAGCATTCGCCGGCCTGCTTTGGGGCAAGCAATCCTATCACTACGAAGTTCGACGATGGCTTTTGGGCGATCCCACACAGCCTCCGCCGCCTCCCGAGCGTTTGACAGGCCGAAATCATCAATGGGGGCACATCTATAACGCCGACGTCATCTCAATGCCCGACAAATGGGAATATCCCTGGTACGCGTCGTGGGATTTGGCTTTCCATTGCGTCGCCATGGCGCCGATTGACCCCGATTTCGCGAAAGACCAACTCGTCCTTCTGCTCCGAGAATGGTACATGCACCCCAACGGCCAGATTCCCGCGTACGAATGGAATTTCTCGAACGCGAATCCTCCCGTGCATGCGTGGGCGGCGTGGCGCGTTTATAAAATTGAAGGGCGCGTTCGCGGAAAATTGGACCGCACGTTTCTCGAGCGCGTGTTCCAAAAGCTCCTTCTCAATTTCACTTGGTGGGTGAATCGCAAAGACCCTCTCGGCAAGAACGTTTTTGAAGGGGGCTTCCTCGGTCTCGACAACATTGGCGTCTTCGACCGCTCCGTGCCTCTGCCCGGCGGCGGCTACGTCGACCAATCCGACGGAACAAGCTGGATGGCTTTGTTCTGCCTGAACATGATGTCCATGGCCATGGAGTTGGCCCACGACGATCCCGCCTACGAGGATCTGGCTAGCAAATTTTTCGAGCATTTCGTTTACATCGCTGACGCGATGAACAACATCGGAAGCGAAAACGTTGGACTTTGGCACGAGGAAGACGGCTTTTACTACGACGTTTTGCATCTCTCCAGTGGAGCGCAAATCCCCATCCAGGTGCGCTCCATGGTCGGATTAATTCCGCTTTTCGCGGTCGAGACGTTCGAGGCCGAAGACTTGGCGCGATTGCCCGATTTTCAACGCCGCATGAACTGGTTCATGCTCCACCATCCGGACTTTCCCCAGCATATCGACATGTCGCAGCGCACCGACAAGGGCGCGCGTCTGCTTTTCTCCATCACCAACAAAAAGAAAATGCTTCGCGTCCTGCGCTTCATGCTCGACGAAAACGAATTCCTGTCGCCTTACGGCATTCGCTCGCTTTCGAAGTATCACCAGGAACATCCGTTTGTTTTGACCCTCGATGGCGAGGAGCATCGCGTGGATTACGAGCCCGCGGAATCGACTACGGCGCTTTTCGGCGGAAATTCGAACTGGCGCGGGCCCGTTTGGTTCCCGTTGAATTTTCTGTTGATCGAGGCGCTTCAGCGCTACCACTATTATTATGGCGACCAGCTCAAGGTCGAATGTCCTTACGGTTCAGGCAGGCAAGTAACCCTTTGGGACGTCGCCGCTGAGATTTCCCAGAGGCTGGTGCGAATTTTTCTGCGCGGTCAGAACGGCCGCCGTCCTGTTTACGGAGCAACCAAGCTTTTTCAGGACGATCCCCACTGGCGCGATTTGATTTTGTTCTATGAGTATTTCCACGGAGACAATGGGGCAGGGTTGGGCGCGAGCCATCAAACTGGATGGACCGCCCTCGTATCGAAATTGATTGAGCAGAGTGGCGACAAGCGCTGAAAAATTGATACGCCGCTGTTTGCGGAAATCGTTCCTGCTAAAAATCCGTAACCAGTCCCAGCCCGAATGACACGCGGTTGATGTAATTGAAAAAAGCCACGGTCAACACGGTCTCGCGCAGCGCCGCCTGGCTCCAGCCCGCGCGCAATACTTCGTTTGCGTCCGGCTGGTCAACGTCCAGCGGCTTCCGCGTTAGTTTGTCCGCAAAGCGAAACAAAACCTTCGTCTTGTCATCCACGGGCGCGTTCATATAATCCGTAACAAGCTTTCTCGAAACCGGCTTATCGATTCCAAATTGACGCAGCACTTCCATATGAATTGCGATGCAATAGGCTGACGAGTTGATGCCGCTCACTACCACGCCTATCTGTTCCTTGACCAGCGTCGACAACGCTCCGTCGCCCATGATTGCCGCGTTCATCTCCAGCTGAACCTTGATGGCTTCGGGCATCGGGCCGAGCGCCTTGAAGAAATGCGGCACGAACCCAAAATTCTTCTCGATTTGTTCGTAAATGCCCCGCAACTCGGGATTCGCCGCGGCCTGCTCGATTTCATCTACGTAGGGCATTGCCCACCTCTCGCTCAGTTTTTGATCTTATATATGACGATGCGGGTAGGCTCGGAATCCCTGGCAAAGGTAATTCCGCGGCCTCGTTTTCCCAGACTGATGGGTCTACGGACACAAGCCCAAAGCGCTGATTATATATACGCAGGAGAATGCTGTTTGGTTGTCCCCGCCGCAAAATAATTACAGAATATTCGCGCGTGGACGTCAGGCTCTTTTAGGAGTTTCAACCAGTTCAATGAGGACCTTCTTGCCGCCGGTTGTGCTCGTCAGAAAGAAATTAACGCGCGTACCATCGGCGCCCGCGTGCGCCGCAGGATAAATCGCAGCCAGACCCAGACGCGAACGAATCATCTCCGTGGCCCGCTCGATATCAGGCGTTGGAAACTCGACCTGCTGTATGCCTTCGCCGGATTTCGCGAGAAAACGCGCAATCGCTCCTGCACCATCCGGCTCTCGCGTCGTCAAAATGTCCAACTGCACGCCTTCGCCAACGCTCCATTCAAACTCCTGAGCGTCCTGTTCCGGCGGAACATCCGCGAGATGCGGATTCCCCAGCGCGGAGCGAATCGCGGCAAAACGCTGCTGCGTGACAGCGATACCCACGGTAGCGTGCACGGAGATCAACGCGCCAATTTCTGAATCTTGCCGCCACGTCAAAATCGCCTCTTCCGCTAACTCCTGTCCGCGGCGATAAAGTTCCTTCGCGGCGCCATTGCGCATGCCGTCTTCCGGCGAGGTCAAGCTCCGCACAAGATCAGCGATGGAAGCAGCGCGGAAATTCATGCCTTTTTCCCCGGATTCGCGCTTTTCGCATCAGGCTCGACGGCTCCACGCTTATCCAGCAGCGACGCCACTGTCGCCACCCCAAGCAAGCACGCAATCACCGCGAGCGATATTTCCGAAGGAATGTCCACCCAATGGGCCGCCAGCATTTTCAAGCCAATGAAAAGCAAGACCAGCGAAACTCCCGTGTCGAGATATCTCAGATGCGTGATCCATTTCGCGACAACAAAATACAGCGCGCGCAGACCGAGAATCGCGCAAGCGTTCGAAGAAAAAACGATGAACGGATCGCGTGTGATTCCGAACACCGCGGGAATTGAATCCAACGCGAAAAGTACATCCGCGCTTTCAATCGCCACCACTGCCAGCAGCATCGGCGTCACCAGCCAGCGGCCGCCTCTCTGGACGAAAAAGCTTGCGCCGGTGTCGTCCTGTGCGGTGGGAACGATTTTCCCCAGCCAGCGAAGCACGGGATTCGCTTCCATGTGGACCGTCTTCGATTTCCTGAACAGCAAATGCAGCGCCACATAAACAAGAAACGCTCCCAGGATATACAATGACCACGAAAACGCGTTGATAAACACCACTCCGGCCGCAATCAACAATCCCCGCAGTGTCAGCGCTCCGAAAATGCCCCAGACGAGTACGCGATGCTGCCGCGCCGGCTCGATCGAAAAATATCGGAAGATTAAAATGAAGACGAAAAGATTGTCGACGCTCAGCGATTTCTCGACCAGGTATCCGGATAAAAATTCGATGGCTGGCCGGGCTCCGGCGTAGTACCAGATCCACAGATCAAACGCCAGCGAAACGCTAATCCAAAGCGCGCTCCACGCCGCGGCTCTTCGCAGCGAAATCGTCCGCGGCTTGCGCCCAAAGGCAATTAGATCGACGACTATCAGCAGCAGTAATCCGGCGGCGAAGCCGATCCACAATCCACGGGAAGCCACAGCCGAAGTTTACGTGCGAACGTAGCGAATGAAAAGAGCCGCCGCTATATTCAACGTTCGATTCTGGTAGCCCGTGAAGAAAAACCCGGAAAAACGACCGTAGCGGAGTCCTGAAGATGAAAAACACCGGCGCTCCAGCGCCAAAATTCCTTTGCTAATGCGTGGCCGTCAATTTGCGCTGCTTTTCCGCAAACGGCTGGTCACCGGCACGGCGTTGAAGTTCGAGAGAACCATCTGCGTTGTCGCGCCTGCCCGCACGGAAACCGCAGCGTCCCACTTTTCCCGCGTGTCGCCCACCTCGGCCTCTATCTTAAGGGACGTAATCCAATATGTTCCTGGCGCGATGCTGTTGAATTCGCCGCGCCCATTCACGTCTGTTTGCGTCTGGCCAACCGCGTAGCGCGATTGCGCCAAATCAAGAGCCATTGTATTCACACTTCTGGCGCGCGCGGCTTCCATGTCCGCCCATCTCGGCCCCGGGTTAATGGATTCCAGGTCGGCATCCATCACCTCTTTACTGTCTGGATTGGCGGCCAAAAATTTCCGGATCTTGGCGTGGTATTCGTCAACCCCACGCTGGTATTTCTCCGGATTCTTCGTGCGGTCGCTCTCTTTGTATTTGCGCGCCGGGAAATCGGAGCCCGCGCCCGGACCATTTTCGTCGAAGTAGGCTTTCCAGAACTCCGGAATATTAATAATTTCATCTGCCGTCAGCTTCTTGCGGAAATCGTCCCCGGTGATCGTCGCGGTGTGATTCTTCTTCATCCACGTTTTCAGTTCCTTCGAAACCGTCAAGCTGTCAACGAAGCGATTGAAATCGAGTTTGGGCACGGAAGCATCTGCCTCGCGCTGAATGTCCGCGAAGCTCTTGCTCAGCAGGTAGAACGGCAATCCTCTCACCGGCTCCGCCACGCCCGTGGATGGCGTGATGCGCACCGCGAACGCAATTGATCCTGACTGAGCCGCAGCCGGCAAGCTTGCAAACAAAATGCACATTACAACCGGCAAAATTGGCCGATACGCGAATCTCATGTCGCACATCGTAGCAGAATGCGCCCGTGTGAAACGGCCCGCCTTTTAAGCCTGTGCGCAGTCGTAACTGTATGGAAGGCACAGGTGGGGAGGGGAATTACAAATAGCCAAAAGAAAAAATCAATATAGGCGGAATTCAATTTCGAACAGCATATGCACCGCAGCGGGTTGTCCATCGGGGCCGGTCGACGGTTTGAAGCGATAAATGTCTCGCACAGCTGTGATTGCTTCTTCGTCAAGGCCATAGCCAAGGCCCTTGGAGACATGGATGTTGTGCGCTCGGCCGTCAGTTCCAATCACAACGTCAAGAACCACCACACCCTGAATTTTTAGTTTAAAACCGGCGTCCGAATATTTCGGATTAGGACAGTAGAGGCATATCGGCGTTCCGTAACCATTTTCGCCCGCGTTTGGGTAGCCGCCGCCAATCCCGTACTGATTGCCTGCGCCAACGCCTCCGCCATTGCCGCTGCCGATGCCTGTACCACTGCCGTTGCCCATCGAATCATTCACCAAATTCGCGAGCGGGTCGCCATTGTTGGGCAGATTCGGAGTCGGCATATGGATATTCGGCGGCGCTATCACAGTCGGCTCGACCTGCAGTTTCGCATGCTCGGGCGGCTTCACTTCCGGCGGGGTAATCTGATTCATCGAAAATCTTGGCAGACGTCCGCGAGTCGCGGGAGCAGTGCCAATCCTTCCGCCTCCTCCACCGGCTTTCTTGTTCCCCATTTTCAGTTTGGCCAGGTACGGAGAAACGTCCAGCGGCGTCACGGTCATCGCATTGGCCTGCATTGGCGGAGACATAAATTCCGGCAGCAGCGGCAAAATGATAAGCACGATCACCAGAACGTGAAATGCCAGCGAAAGCGCCTGCACTTTTGTGAACTGCTTGTTCGGTGTCCAGATTTCCGGCACGGCAATCGGCTTGCTCGTCACCTTCAACGGAGGCAATTTGCGCGGCGCAACCGTGTCGCGAATATTTTCCCAGAAGCTTGCGAACCATCCCCGCGAGGTGACCAGCAGCTCAGAGTCAGATGGCTGTCGCGCGGAAGCGGGCAACCGGCGCAGAAGTTCCTTGAAGTTGTCCGACATCGACGAGCCGAATCGCGCTGGTTGGAACGCCGTCGGACCGGTCCCGCGGGGAACTTTCACAGGCCGTTCGGTCAGGAATTCCTTGACGTTTGAGAGGAAGAGCGCGAACCACGATTCGTGGGCCACCGCGAGGCGCGTAAGCTTCAAATTCAGGCGAGGAACTCCTTCAGTCTGCGTGTCTTGCGGTTGCGCGCTTCTTGGTTGATCCTGGTCCATGCGTTGGCCTACACCCTGTCGCCCGGGTCGCTCGTCGCTTTATTTAGATTCTGCCGGGCAAAAAAGGATGTATGGGCCCTCCCGCGGGCTGACACCCATGCCTTTTCATTGTAACATACGAGGTTCACTGCGGAACGCGGCGTTCCGCATCGTTAACATCAACAAAAAGCCCTAAAAAAGGCCCAATGGCGAAACCTCTCGACCTGAAAAGCACCATCAATCTGCCCCGCACCGATTTCCCGATGAAGGCTCAGTTGCCTCAGCGGGAGCCGCAGCAGCTTGCTCAATGGGAGGCGGAAAAGCTGTACCAGCGCATCCTCGAATCGCGCGCTCACGCCCCGCTTTTTGTGCTTCACGACGGGCCACCCTATCCCACGGGTGACATTCACCTCGGCACCGGCCTGAATAAAATCATGAAAGACATGGTCGTGAAATCGAAGACCATGGCCGGTTTCCGTTCGCCATACATTCCCGGCTGGGATTGTCACGGCCTGCCGATTGAATCCAAGGTCGAAAAGCAACTGGGCGGAAAAAAGGACAGCGTCGCGCCCGCCGAATTTCGGCGCATGTGCCGCGAGTTCGCCGTGAAATATATCGACCAAAACCGCCGCGATTTCAAACGCCTCGGCGTCCTCGGCCGATGGGAAAAACCCTATCTCACCATGGACCCGGAACACGAAGCTACTATCGCCGACGCGTTCCTGACATTCATGGAGAAAGGCTACGTTTATAAGGGACTGAAGCCGGTCTATTGGTGCATCAGCGATCGCACCGCGCTCGCCGAAGCGGAAGTCGAATACGCCGACCACACCAGCCCTTCGATTTACGTTCGTTACAAACTTGTCCAAGATGGTCCGGACGCGAGCACGATTCCCGCCGCGCTCAAAGTCAAAAATGTTTATGGCATCATTTGGACGACAACCCCTTGGACGATTCCCGCCAGCATGGCGCTCGCTTTCCATCCTGACTTTGTTTATGCGGCAGTCGAAACAGACGGTGGCGACGTTTACCTGGTCGCTGATCAACTTCGTAAAAGCGTTGCGGACGCTTGCGGCTACAAAGAATCCAAACTCCTCGCCACTTACAAAGGCAGCGAACTCGAAGCCGCGCATCTGAAGTTTCACCATCCATTTCTCGACCGCCTCGAGCCCGCCGTCCTCGCCGACTATGTCACGCTCGAGCAGGGCACTGGAATCGTCCACACCGCTCCGGGCCATGGCGCGGACGATTTTCGCACCGGCCAAAAATACGGCATTAGCACGTATGCACCTCTCGATGACGACGGCCGTTTCGTCGAAGGTTTGCCCGAATACAAAGGCAAAGCGGTCTTCGAAGCCAACCCGCTCATCATCAAGCTCCTCGAATCGCGCGGCGCGCTGATCGGCCAGGGAAAATTGCAGCACAGCTATCCGCATTGCTGGCGTTGCCACAATCCTGTAATTTTTCGCGCCACCGAGCAATGGTTCATCGACCTCGAACACAACAATCTTCGCCAGCACGCGCTCGACGAAATCCGCAAAGTGAAATGGACTCCCGAGTGGGGCGAGCAACGTCTCTCCGGCATGGTCGCCGAGCGCCCTGACTGGTGCATTTCGCGCCAGCGCTTCTGGGGCGTGCCGCTCATCGTGATGTATTGCGAACAATGCGGCGAACAGTTCAAGGATTTTCACGCGTTGCGCAACGTGATTCGCTGGTTCGAAAAAGAAGGCGCGGACGCATGGTTCACGCACTCAGCCGAGGAATTGCTGCCGCCCGGAACGAAATGCAAATGCGGTTCCGCGCGCTTCCGCAAGGAAAAAGACATTCTCGACGTCTGGTTCGAATCCGGCTCAACCAGTCTCGCGGTGTTGAAAGACGGCATGTGGCCCGCCGACGTCTATCTCGAAGGCCCCGATCAATATCGCGGCTGGTTCCAAAGCTCGCTGCTCGTCGGCATCGGCGCGCGCGACCGCGCGCCTTACAAACAGGTCGTCACGCATGGCTGGACGCTCGACGCGGCGGGCCGCCCCATGTCGAAATCCGCCGGCAACGGCGTGCTCCCCAGCGAAATCTGCGAAAAATGGGGCGCGGATCTGCTGCGCCTGTGGACCACTTCGCAGGATTACCACGCCGACATGCGCTTTTCCGACGCAATGATGACGCAGCTCGCCGAATCCTATCGCAAGATTCGCAACACGTTCCGCTTTGCGCTTGGCAATCTCGCGAATTTCGATCCCGCTCGCGACGCCGTCGCGGACAGCGAACTTTCGGAGATGGATGCCTGGATGCTCCATCGCACCGGCGAGCTCGTCGCGAAATGCCGCGCCTGGTATGACGAATTCGAATTTCATCGCGTTTTTCACGCGCTGTACGATTTTTTCGTCGTCGATTTGAGCGCCTTTTATTTCGACGTCCTCAAGGATCGCCTGTACACATTCGCGCCGCGCAATATCGCCCGTCGCTCCGCGCAAACGGCAATCTATCGCATCACCAGCGCGCTCGTCCGTCTCGCCGCCCCAATTCTCGTCTTCACTTCGGAAGAAGTCTGGAAGCATCTCCCGCGCGCAGCCGGCGAACCCGACAGCGTTCACATCGCGCTTCTTCCCCTTGCCGAGGATTTCGCGACAGGCCTCGACCGACGCAAATCAGAGAGTTGGGAATCCTTGCTCGCCATCCGTGAACAGGCGCTCAAGAAGCTCGAGGAAGCGCGCAACGCGAAAGTGATCAACAGTGCTCTCGAAGCGAAGCTCCAAATGCGCGCCGGCGGCAAGACTCTTGACCTCCTGAAAAATTACGCGTCGTCGTTGCCGCAATTATTCATCGCTTCTCAAGTGACCGTGGGACAGGCGAGCAGCAATGCCGCAGTCGCTAATGGTCAAGTTGAGGAGATTGAAGTCGCCCACGCCGACGGCAAGAAATGCGAGCGTTGCTGGAATTACTCGATTCACGTTGGCGAGAACGCTGACTATCCCACAATCTGCGAGCGCTGCACCGCGGCCATCGCCGAAATTAAAAGCAGCCGCGACGCTGCCGTTGAGAACGCCAATCGCTGATGGCGGCTTCGCGCAGCATCGCGTGGCGCTGGCTGATTCTCATCATCGCCACCGTACTCGCCGCCGATCAGGCCACCAAGCACGCCATCGAAAAATACACTTCGGCCGATTATCTGCACGTCGTTGTCCCGGGCGTCCTTGACCTTATCCACACGCACAATCCGGGTGTAGCGTTCAGCCTTTTTGCGGATTCCCATTCGCCCGCGGTACGCTTTATGCTCCTTGCGTTCTCGATTGCCGTGATTATTTTCTTGTTTTGGCTTCTCGCCGCCGAACGTGCGGGCGGCCGCATGGGCCAAATCGGCATGGCCATGATTTTGGGCGGAGCGCTCGGCAACGTCTTCGATCGCCTGACGCAGCGCGGCGTCACCGACTTTATCGATCTTCATATTCAATCCCACCACTGGCCCACGTTCAACATCGCCGATTCGGCCATCGTCATCGGCGCGGCCCTTGTTTTGCTGGAACTCTTTCGCGATTGGGGGCATTCTAGCAACCGCCAAGGAGCCTCCTAGCCATGCATCCGCTGTTAGGGACAATCCCCACGCCGTGGGGTGGTATCCCGGTCTACACATACGGCGTGCTGGTCGCTTCAGGCGTGCTGCTCGGCCTTTGGTACGCCCATCGTTACGCACCGCAGGCGGGTATCGACCCCGAGCGCGTCTGGAATCTCGGCATCTACATGGTCCTCGTCGCGCTTGTCGCGGCGAAGATTTGGCTTCTTCTCGTTAACGGCAAATATTATTCGCAACATCCCGGCGATATTTTCACTCTCGCCACTTTGCAATCCGGCGGCACGTTTTACGGCGGGCTCTTCGGCGCGCTCGTGTTTGGCGCTCTTTACACGCATTACCAGCGCATCCCGTTTCTGCCGCTCGCCGATTGCTATTTCTCGGGTTTGCCTCTCGGCCACGCCATCGGCAGGCTCGGCTGCTTCGCTGCGGGTTGTTGTTATGGCAAACCCACCTGGCTGCCTTGGGGCGTCGTGTTCACGGATCCGCGCGCGGCGCAGCTGGTCGGTACGCCGTTGAACGTGCCCCTTCATCCGACGCAGCTCTATGAATCCATCGCGGAGTTCATCAATTTCCTCATCCTGGTATTCCTCGCGAAAAAGCAGCGCTTCGCGGGAGAGATTTTTGCAACCTATATGCTCCTTTATGGCATCGAGCGCGGCCTGATCGAATTTGTCCGCGCCGACCCGGATCGCACTTTGTTCCTTCACGGCAGGTTTTCGCTGATGCAGGTCGTCAGCCTCGCTTTGATTGTGATCGGCGCTTGGATTTTGCGTCGCGGAATGAAACATGCCGCGACACTTCACCATCCTCAGCCCGCTGCGGCGCGGCAATAGCGTTGCTGGAACTCGCCACCGACTGACATGACCTCAAGACGCGCTCCTGTTGACGAAGCCTCTGAAGAAACCAATATCCCGCGCGATTTCCCTCGCGCCGCCAAACTCATCGTTGCTGCCGAAGACGCCGGCCAGCGCCTCGACCGTTTCTTAACCGTGCATCTTCCCGATTTCAGCCGCACGCGCATCCAGTCGCTGCTCGACCACGGTCACGCCCGCGTGAATGGCGCGCCAGCCAAGCGCTCCCATCGCGTCCAGGCCGGCGACGCAGTGGCCATCGAAATTCCTCCGCCAACGCCGATGCACGCGCAGCCCGAGGCCATCCCTCTCGAAATTCTCTATTCGGATGAAGACCTCATCGTCGTCAACAAGCCCGCGGGCATGGTCGTTCATCCAGGCGCGGGAGTGAAGACCGGCACGATGGTCAACGCGCTGTTGCACGAATTCGGCGCGCGTGGCGAACTTTCGTCCATCGGCGGGGAACTGCGCCCGGGGATTGTGCATCGCCTCGACCGCGAAACCTCCGGTGCGCTTCTGGTTGCGCGAAATGACAAAGTTCATCGCGCGCTCTCCGATCAATTTCGCGACCGCCAGATCGGCAAGACTTACATCGCCCTTCTCCACGGTAGGCTGAAAGACGACACAGGCCGCATCGAGTTGCCTGTCTCCCGCGATCTGCATCGCCGGGTCCGCATGACCACACGTCGGCGCGAAGGCCGCGCGGCGCGCACCGACTGGCGCGTCCGCATGCGCCTGCCCGGTTACACATTTTTGGAAGCGGATCTCCACACCGGGCGCACGCATCAAATTCGAGTTCATTTCTCCGCTCTCGGCCATCCCGTTGTTGGAGACACTCTCTATGGCGCGCCCGCGCAGCCCAAGGCTGGCGCCACGCTGCTTCCGCCGCTCGGCCGCAATTTTCTTCATGCCGCGCACCTCCACTTTCTGCATCCAACCACGGGGAAGGTAATTGACGTGCGCGCGCCCATGCCCTCGGACTTGGCAAACTATCTGCGCAAGCTCGCCAGTGCCTCGGGAGCCGGCAGCGAATCGATTGACGCTGTGCTCGCGCCGTACCTATAATCGTTTCATCCACAGTGGCGGGACCGATGACTAAGAAAATGCGCAAAAATACGGCCAGGACCATCTTCGCGGGAATCTGTCTATTGCTTTTCCTCGGCGTCGCAAGCAGTGCCGTCGCGCAGCAGAAGCCTGTTCTCCCGCCTCCGCCAGACAGTCAGCAAAAAACGATTCCGCAGCAGGCGCCCACACTGCACGTAAATGTCCGGTTGGTCCATCTAGTCGCCGCTGTGATGGATCGCCGCAACAAGTTCGTCACCGATTTGAACGAAAACGACTTCAAGATTTTTGAAGACGGCAAGCAGCAGCGCATCACCCAATTCAGCCGTCAGGCCGATTTGCCTCTCCGCATCGGCATGCTTCTCGACACATCGAACAGCATTCGCGAGCGCCTGCACTTCGAAAAAGATGCCGCAGTGGATTTTCTTTACAGCGTAATCCGCCGCCACCAGGATCAGGCGTTCTTAATGACCTTCGACAACGAGCCCGAAGTCATTCAGGACTATACCGACGACGTCGGCCAATTGAGTTCCGTAATCCAAAAACAAAATTCCGGCGGCGGCACGGCGCTAAACGATGCCATTTACGTTGCCAGCCAGAAACTCATGACCGCGCCTCCTGCCACCGGTCCGAATCCCGATATCCGCCGTGTTCTTGTCCTCATCAGCGACGGTGACGACAATCTCAGCGACCACGCCTTGAGCGACGCCATCCAGATGGCCGACCGCGCCGGCGTTTCGATTTACGCCATCAGCACCAACAACGACTGGGTCACCACCGACACTCCTACTCCGGAAAAACTTCACCTGTCGGAGGGTGAAAAGGTTCTCCAGGAATATTCCGACGAAACCGGTGGCCGTGTTTTCTTTCCATATCGCGTCGACGATCTCGCGCAATCCTTCCTCGATATCGGGAACGAATTGCGCAGCCAGTATCTCCTCGGCTACGCGCTTCCTAATCCGGACGCCGCTGGAGAGTTTCACAGAGTCGATCTTCGCGTTGACCGCAAAGGCCTGATCGTCCGCTCGCGCAAGGGTTATTACGCCACCGCGCCGGTCACCACGCCCGCTGAACCAACCCCGTCAGGCGCAGGCGCGCCGCCACGCTAGGCGTTCATGCCGGCCCATAATTTTTGACGTTTTTTTGACTGCATAGATTCGAGGCTTGCTCGTCTTCCTTGCGGAACCAAGAACCGCTTTTATAAGGGGCCGAGTCTGCCTGCCCCTGCCCGCCCCGGCGGTGGGAGGCAGTCTCGACACCCGGTTGCTGTCGCAGTCGCTTTTGTCTTCGTAGGGGCGGGGTTAATCCCCACCCCTCGGCGCAAAGCGCCGAGCTTCGTTTTGTAGAGCCGCCGCTCTACCGCTCGCTGCGCCCCGGTGCGTAGTAGCCCTGCCGCGTCAGCACGCGAAGACCTTGTGTGGTTGTTTCCACTTTGATTTTACGAAACGCCCCGTTTGCGGTTGAGTTCGTGGGATAGTACGCGATCACGTACTGGCTGCGCAGTTCCTGCGAAATTTGGTCGAATGCCTTATCCAAATCATTGTTGTTCCGCACAGCGATCACGCGTCCGCCCGTCTGCGTCGCCATTTCTTGCGCGATGCTTCTTCCTACGTAACCGATGCTGAAAGCGTACTGCGGGTCGGCCACCAGTAAAACATGGACCACCGCATTGGCTTGTTGCGCGGCGAGGATCGCATCTTGCACGCTGTGGTTGCTTCCTTCATCCTGGGCATCGGTCAGAATGATCAGCGCTTTGCGCCCCGTCTCCGACGGAAGTTTGTCACGGCAGACCTGATAAATCGCATCATAAAGGACCGTGCCCTGCTGGTTCAAATTTGTCGGCCCCAGGCTCACCGGCGCGTTAATTTCCGCTTTTCGGAGTGCAGCGTCCAGAGTTTCCTGATTGTCCGTGAAGTCGGCGAGCAAATTCGTTTGCGTGTCGAAGGACACCAGCATCGCCAGATCGGCTTTGCGCAGGATGTCGCGCAGGAATCGTGATGCGGTTTCTTTCTCCGCGCCCAGAAAGTCTTCCTCGCTGCCGCTTGTGTCGAGCATCATGGCCAGCGTGATCGGGTCGGTCATGTCCTTCGAAAAAAACGAAATGGTTTGTTCCTTGCCGTCCTCATATACGCGGAAGTCTTTCTTTTCCAGGTTTTGAATAATCGCTCCATGATGGTCGCGCACGGTCACGTACAGCCTCACCAGGTTGACGTTCACATGCGTCACGCCTTCGTTCGGCTGTTGTTGCTGTTTCTTCTGTTGCGCATCCGGCTTCTTCACCGGAATTTGCACCGGAATCTGCGGCCGCGATTCTCCCGCCTTTACGGCGAACCCCCGGTTGGTTCCTTGCATCCAAATTTGCGGGACGCCAATCACGAGCGCGATGAACACTGCTGCCACGGCCCAGAATCTCGTTTTCGACAAGGATCGCCACCTCATGCGCGGGAAGCCATTGTATAATTGTCGGAGTTCTTCATTGCGGATAGTTCGATGCGATCTGCGCGCAAACGGATGCGTCTCGCCGCGGCGATAACCATAACTTGACAAGCCGCGGTAATATCTTCGCCGCGCACACTGTGCCGTGGGGGCAGGGGGAAATGAGAAAATTCGTGGCGATTTCTGCCGCCGCTTTGCTGTTTGCTGTTTGCTCTGTTTCTTTTGCTGGGCAGAGCGGCGCTGCCTCGCAATCCGCCGCCTCGCAAAGCGCCGCTTCTCCGCAAAAATCTGCCACGAAGCCGGCTCAAACTCCCTCGAGAATTGTCGTCCACGCAACGGAAGTAATTGTCCCCGTCACGGTGAAGGATCCCAACGGAAATCTTGTCGCGGACCTGCAGCAGGACGACTTTCGCATCTTCCAGGACAATGTCGAACAGCCCATTCGTTTTTTTTGGAATGAACCTTTCCCTATCTCCGCTGTCGTGATTCTCGACGACGATCTCCCCACCAAGGAATCCGAGAAGGTCCAGAAAAGCCTCGACAGCATCGCCGCCGGATTCGGTCCCAATGACGAAGTGGCGCTCGTGCGCTTCGATGAGTATCCAAAGCTGGTGATGGATTTCTCCGCGAACAATGACGCGCTGTTCGCCAAACTCAAGCAGATTCGTACGAATCAGAAAGACAGTCTCGACTCTCGCGTCCCGGGTACTCCGCCGATGGTCATGACCACTCCGCCGCGCATCAACGGTCAAACCCTTGGCGGCGCCGCCGATATTCCTCTTATGGGTACGAATACCAACGGCGTCACCAAGCATGTCGACGACGCCATCCACTACGCCGCCGAAATGCTCCGCAACCGCGCTCGCGACCGCCGCAAAATTATTTTCCTCGTTTCCGACGGCACCAACGACCGCAATAATCAGTGGAGCTTCAACAACACATTGCGCCTTTTGCTCGCTTCCAATATCTCTGTCTACGCCATCGCCGTGAATTCCAGCGCTGATATCCTCAAGCTTCAGGGGCCCGGCCGCCTGGCGCAGTATGCGAATTCGACGGGCGGCGATGTTTTCTCCGCAACCAAGCAGCTTGATCTCGAACGCATGTATTCGGCGCTCACCGACGAGGCGCGCAATCAATACACTCTCGCCTTCGAGCCCTCCAAGACCGTCGGCAAAGGCAATTACCACACGATTGAAGTGCGCGTTGAGCGCCCCGGCCTCGCCGTCACCGCGCGCCAGGGTTACTACGCCAGTTTCCCGCGTTAACGCGCACGGTTCCTCGATTACAAAATTCTTGATATCGCGCCTGTATGCGGGTATACAGGACAGAAGCGATCAAGATTCGCGCTTCGGAAATATAAAGCGCGGCTTGCTCGTGGGGGAGAAACTCCAAAGCAGTTCATGCGCGCAACCGCCGGTAAGTTAAATTCCGGCGCCGACAAACGAAACGCAACCAGCAGCGAGACGAATCAGCAGCGAAAAAGGGCAGCCAAACCGGCTGCTCTTTTTTTTGAAATTTCAATTTGTGTTTGCGGGTTGTATCGAAATCAAATGCTCGTGCGCGGGGCAAATGGGCCGGTAGTCGCAGTAGCGGCAGATGAATCCCGGCTTCGCGGGGAATTCCGCCGCGCGTATCAAATCGGCGACTTCCGCTACTGACTCCTTGGCCTTCTTCAGCGCCTTTTCATCGCGCGTTGTCGCCACCGCTTCATTCGTCGTCAAGTTGTAAAAAACCAGCCGCTCGGCTTCGAGTTCCAGAACTTCCCGCGCTGCCAGCGCGTATAGGCTGAGCTGCAAACTCTGGTCCGCCTGCTTCGGGCGTTTCGGATTCCCCGTCTTGTAATCGACGATTTCCACTTGCCGCGCTTCCAGCCGGTTGATCTGGTCCATGCGCCCGATGATTACGACGTTTGGATCAAGCGGCAGCTCGAACGCTTTCTCCTGATGCAGCACGTCCGCCGGCGCGCGCGAATAGCTTTCGCAAAACGCCTGCAACTGCTCGCGCCCAGCCTTGCGGTATTCTTCCTCTTGATAATCGTCCTGGTATCCCGCGGCGGACCATTCGCGCTCGAAAATCCCCACAACTTCTTCGAACGGTACGCGCCGCTCCTTGCGTATCTCCCGGACGAATTCCCGAATCGTCGTGTGCATCACGTTGCCAAACGTCATGGCCGCCTGCGGCCCGCCGCGAATTCCCCACACTTGCTGCAGCAAATATTTCATCGGGCAGCTTTTGTACGTCTCAATCGCCGAAGCGCTCAGTTGCAGCGGCTCCCCGAGTGGCGGATGAAACGCCTTGGCCCATAGCGCGATCCGTGAATACGCGCGCGAATTCTCCGGAATCGCCGGAAACAGTTGCGGCAGTCGCGGGTCGGCGGGCAAAGACCCCACCGTCTCGTCTTCTTTTGGGACGTTCACCTTCGGCGTCAACTGTTCCGCATGCGCCGCTTTCAATTTCGGGTCTTCGAGAATGTCTTCCAGAAACGGCGACCATTTTTTCCGGTTGTTCACGATGGTCGAAAGCGTCAGCAGCCGTCGCGCGCGCGTCAGCGCCACGTAAAACAGCCGCCGCTCTTCCTGAATCCGAAATTCGCCCTTCGGTTGCTCCTCTTTCATCAGCGCGGCTGGAAATTCCAGCACCGGCGCTTGCGGACGCGCCGGAAACTCGCCGTCGGAAACGGTCAGCACGAACACGTGATCGAATTCCAGGCCTTTCGCCGCATGCACCGTCAAAAGCTGCACCGCGTCGTCCGCCGGCTCTTCTGTCTGCGCCATTTCGCCGCCTGCTTGCTGGAAAAAATCGAAATACTCGATAAACGCGGCCAGCGACTTGTCTTCGCTCTTCTTCTCCCAGTCCGCCAGAAATGCGGCCAGCCGCTCCAGGTTCAATCGGTCCGCATCCGAAGGCAATGGCGACAATCCAAGTCCTCCGACCAGCGTATCAAACACCGTCCGCGCGCTCGCTCGCGTCGCCAATCGCCGCAGCGCTTTCAAAAACCTCACCAACTCGTCCGTTTTCATCTGCGGCCGGAACGAGAACTCCTGCTGCGGCGCTTCCAGCACGTCGGCGATCGATTGGTTTCGCCGCGTTTTCTCGGCCAGACGCACCAGGTCGCGCGGCTCGAATCCCCAGTAAGGTGCGGCCACCACGCGCGCAAGCGCCACGTTGTCCGACCGAATCACGATCAGCCGCAGGTACGCCAGCAGGTCGCGCACCAGCGTATTCGACAACACGGAAAGCCCGCGAATCACGAACGGAATTCTCTTGCGCCGCAGCACGTCGACGATGCGCGTCCGGTGCGAGTGTTTGCGATAGAGCACCGCGCAGCTTCGCCACGGCCGCCCCGCCGCGTGCAGCCGCTCAATTTCGCTGACAATCCAGTGCGCTTCCTCTTCCGGCGTCGCAAATTCCACGATGCGAATCTTTTCGCCCGTCGTGTTTTCGGTCACCAGGCTGCGGTGCGGCAAAAACGCTGGATGCTCGTTGTGCTGAATCACCTGGCTTGCGACACTCAGGATCCTTTTCGTTGACCGGTAATTCCGTGTCAGCGATTTCAGCGGCAAACTACCGCCCGCATCCTTCACCGCGCCGCAAAATCGATCGAAGAAAATCGTGAAGCTCCCGAACGACGCGCCGCGAAAGCGATAAATCGCTTGATTGTCGTCGCCCACCGCAACGATGTTCCGCGCATCGCCCGCCAACAGGCACAGCAATTCGAGTTGCGCGATATTCGTGTCCTGAAATTCATCCACCAAAATATAGCGATACTGCTCGCGCAGACGCGCCAACCGTTCCGGATCGCTGCGCAGCAATTCCACCGCGCGCAGCAACTGGCCGCCGAAAGTAATCAAGTTGCGCTCACGCTGCAGCCGCTCGCTTATCCGATACGCACGGGCTACTTCTTCGAGCCGCGCCAGATTTTCCTCTTCCGCCGCGCGCACCTCTGCCTCCAGCAGCCCTTTTCGCATTTCAAATTCGGCTCGCAAGCCATCGACGTAGCGCTGGTAATCTTCCGCCGTCACCAGCTCATCCTGGCATCGCGAAAAAAACTTCTCGAAGTCGCTTAAAAACTCGCCGGGTTCCGCCAGCCGCGTGAAATGCTTTAGCGCCAGCTCACGAATATTCCGCCGCAGCAAAATCCAATGCTCCACCGGCTCGATCACCTGCAGCGCCGCGTTCGAATCCAGCAAAATCTTGTCCATGCAGAATTTGTGAAACGTGCTCAGCCACACGCCTTCCGCTCGCTCGCCCGCCGCTTTCATCACTCGCGATTTCATTTCGTTCGCGGCTTTATCGGTGAACGTCAGCCCCAGAATATTTTCGCCCGAAAGTTCCGGATTCATTTCGAGCAGCCGGCAAATCCGCCGCGTGATCACGCGCGTCTTCCCCGTCCCCGCGCCCGCCACGACGAGCAGCGGCCCCTCGCCGTGTTCCACCACGGCAAGCTGTTCCGCATTTAGTTCGATGAGCGCGTCTGAGGGCGTGGCTGGCATCCTGTTGGGGGTTGCAAGACTTATCGTAACCGATTATCGTCTCGCATTGCACTAGCCCGCTCGGTTTTGAATCGCACACGGTGTCCACTTTGTTGACACCGTGGTAGAATTAAAAGCATGGCTAACCAGAATGTGAGATTCGTCGCGATCGAGACGATCAAGAAGCCCACAACTGTGAAGTTTAAAACAAAGTCGGGCAAGACCGTTGCGTTCAAGGCCATCCAGACATTCAGAAAAAGGAAAGTGGTTCGCTTTCACGCAAAGAAGAAATGAGGCGCATCTACCTCGATAGCAACATCCTGATCGCCCATTACTCTACAGATCAAGCTGAAGAATCCAAGAAGAAGTTGGTCGAGAACGCCTTATCCGTCTTTGCCGAACTCAAAGATTCTCAGCTTTGCACTTCCATGTGGGCCGTCACGGAAATGGTCAATATATTAATTTCCCAGAAAAAAATGGACCGCGGCGGTGTGGCCGAGCTCGAAAACCAACTCGTCAATGAAAAACGTTTGGGTAAATTGAAATTGTTTGTCTGTGAGGTCAGTCAGCAAAGGGATTATGACTTCGCGGAATTTTTCTATCATGTCAGGCAGGGCATTCTCATGTATCACTCTAGAGTGGGCGATATCATTCACAGCGTAATCATGAAAAATAATGGTATCAGCGAGATTCTGACATTCGACGAGAAAAACGACTTCAAACAAATACCCGACCTAATCGTCATTCATCCAAAAGACGTGAAGCTATGAATTCATGTTCATCCCGCCAAATTGACCGCGCCATTCCCGCCGCTTATACTTGACGTTCATCATAAATGCAGCGCAATCGATAAGGAGATTTCATCATGCCGCAGTCACCACAACAGGGAGTCGACCAGCCGGTCATTCTCAGTGCCGTGCGCACGCCGATGGGCAAATTCATGGGCGGACTTTCCTCTTTCACCGCGCCCGAGCTTGGCGCAAAAGTCGTCGCCGAAGCGGTTCGTCGTGCGGGCATCGACCCCAAGGATGTCGACGAATGCATCATGGGCAACGTGGTCCAAGCGGGCCTCGGCCAAAATCCCGCGCGCCAGGCGGCGCTCAAGGGAGGCCTCGACTATCGCGTCGCGGCCATGACCATCAACAAAGTTTGCGGCTCGGGCCTCAAATCCGTCGGCCTCGCGGCGCAAGCCGTCATCACCGGCGAGTCCGACACGCTCGTCGCGGGCGGCATGGAGTCCATGTCGAACTGCCCTTATCTCCTGATGCAAGCGCGCACCGGCTATCGCCTCGGCAACGGCCAACTAATTGACTCGATGGTTCACGACGGCCTTTGGGAAGCCTACGAGGACTACCACATGGGCGTCACTGCCGAGCTTGTCGCCGAAAAATATAAAATTTCGCGCGCCGAGCAGGATCAGTATTCGCTCGAAAGCCATCAGAAAGCCGTCCGCGCCATGAAGTCCTGTTTTTTCGAAGCCCAAATCGTGCCCGTCGAGATTCCGCAGAAGAAAGGCGATCCCATCGTCATCAGCAAGGACGAAACGCCGCGCGAAGACACTTCTCTCGAAGCCCTCGGCAAACTCCGCGCCGCATTCAAGAAAGACGGCACCGTCACCGCAGGTAATGCCCCTGGCACAAATGACGGCGCCGCGGCCGTCGTCGTCACCAGCGAACGCAACGCGCAGCGCCTTGGCAAATCGCCCATCGCTCGCATCGTCGCGCAGTCCACTGGCGGCGTCGAGCCAAAGTGGGTGATGATGGCGCCCGTCGAGGCGGTCAACAAGCTGCTCAAAAAAACGGGCTGGGATCGCGACAAAGATGTCGATTTGATCGAGTTGAACGAAGCCTTCGCCGTGCAAGCCATCGCCGTCGCGCGCGAGCTGAAATTGAATCCCGAGAAAATCAACGTGAATGGCGGCGCGGTCGCGCTCGGCCATCCCATCGGCGCGAGCGGCGCGCGCATTCTCGTCACGCTGCTCTACGAATTGCAGCGCCGCAACCTGAAGCGCGGCATCGCCGCCCTCTGCCTCGGCGGCGGCAACGCCGTAGCCATGGCCGTCGAACGCCTGTAGCTCACGTCCCGCCTGCGCTGACGCAGAAAGTGTTCGCATCTCTTGCGAACTGACGTGAGGCTGTAGGGATGGCTTCACGCCGCTTGGCAGTTTGCCGCTTTGTTGTCATTCCGAGCGGATGCGACCAGCATCCAGCGAGGAATCTGCTTTTCGTTTTTTTCGGAGCGCGGCGCCAGCCTGCCGCTTGCCCGTCACGGCCGGCCTAAACGTGTTTTTTGCAGTTCCGCTAGGGTACAGAGACTCTCACATCAGAAGCTTCTTCCTGAAACCTTTCGTCTCTTAATGCGTCAAATGGTCAGTGTCGTTGACCGTGCTGTGCGCTGTTAGTTCGCACATGGGAGGCGAAAATGATTCCTGCCCGTTTAACTCTTATTCTCCTGTTCTTGTTAGCCTGCCCCACGTTCGCCACCGCGCAAACCGGCTCCATCTGTGGCCCTGCCAACGTCAAATTCGATATCCGAACGACCAAGCAGCTGCCACCTTCGCCTGCTGCTCAGTCCGGAAGAGCGCTCGTCTACTTCCTTCAGGACGATCTCAAGTACAACACCGCGCCGCGTCCGACGACGCGCTTCGCCATCGACGGCGCGTGGGTCGGCGCCACCCACGCCAATTCCTACTTCTACATCTTTGTTGACCCCGGCGAGCATCACGTTTGCGCCAACTGGCAATCCGCCAGGACGGGCCTGAACTGGATAGGCCCGAAACGCTCAACCGCCGCCTCTCATCTCACCGCCGAAGCGGGTAAAACCTACTATTTTCGCGCACGAGACATTGCCAAGGTGGATGACAATCAAATCGCCTCCGAGCCGGAAGTTGTTTTGTCACCCCTGGATTCCGACGAAGCGCGGGTCATCATGCAGTCCTTTTCGTTCAGTATCTCTCACCCCCGGAAGTGAGGGATCTGCATTTCTCTCACTTCTTCCACTAGTGCGCGCTTAACTTGCAAACTTCTGCGCGCACTGTAAAATTGACTCTCGATGTTCTGCCCCGTTTGCAAATACGAATATCGCCCCGGCTTCACGCACTGCAACGATTGCGACGTGGACCTCGTCGACGCCTTGCCGCAGGAAGGTGACGTTGACCACAAGCTCCGCACTCCCGCCGACGAAATGGATTCGCCCACGCTGCTCTGGAAGGGCGCAAGCGGCGGAACCTTCTCCGCGATAACCGCCGCGCTCGACGCCGCGAAAATCCCATACAATCGCGAAGACCTCGGCGCGCGCCTCGTCTTTTCCTCGGAATTTTCTGAGTTGGAAATCTGGGTGCCCGCCGCGAATTTTCCCGACGCCCAGAACGTCCTCGACGAAGTCCTTAGCACCACCGCGAACGCGCCCCTGCCTCCCGACGCCACCAATGAAATCCCCGCAGAAGACGACGAAGGCGCCGACGACATTCGCCACGAACCTCTCAAGGAACTTTACCCCGAGGATGCCACCGCCGAAGTCTGGTCCGGCAATCCAGCGAGCGGTGGTACGAACAACGATGCGAACAAAGCCGCGAGCGATGCTGCAATCAAAGCCGCGAACAATGATGCGCTCATGACGGAGATTCTGAAATCCTGCCTCGCTGAAATCGGCGTCGCCTGTTACGTCCAACGCCCCGATGCCGACTCCGGCGATGCCCATCCCGTTTACGCCGTTCGCGTCCTCCCCGAGGACGAAGACCGCGCAAAAGAAATCGTTCGCCAAGTCATCGACGCCGCCCCGCCCGCGTGAGACTCCTTCTATGAACGATTGGCCAGCCATAGAGTAGTGTCGGCTCTACGCCGCTTTGCCCTTCGCTCTGTCATCCTGAGCGTAGCGAAGCCTGCCTGCCGCAGGCAGGGATCTCGCCTCGACGTTTTCGCCTTTGCCTTCGTAGGGGCGGGGCTTGCTTGTCCTGACGTAGGAAGGGCCCTGCCCGTCGCGACTCTCCGAGTCGCGTTTTCTGCGTCGCCCCCGCCACCCGCCCGCCTAGCCCGCTATTCTAATTCCCTTCGCCAGGGCACGACTTTAGTCGTGCCGCAAGAGACTCGAAATGAGTGCGGCTTTAGCCGCTGAGGTCAGTCCGGCGGATTTCTGGCCTCCTCGCGCTTGATTTCTCCTTGCTCCCGTGATTCCCTAATCCTTCTCGAATTTTTCCTCGGAGGCTTCATGACTCTCGATGCAATCAAAACGATCGCCGTCATCGGCGCGGGCACGATGGGCAACGGCATCGCGCACGTTTTCGCGAAGGCCGGCTATTCCGTCATTCTGCGCGACGTTGATCAAAAATCTCTCGACCGCGCGCTCGACACCATCGGCAAAAATCTCGATCGTGAAGTCAAAAAAGCGAAAATCACCGAAGCCGACAAGTCCGCCACGCTCGCCCGCATCAAAATGACCACCGACGCGAAAGCCCTCGCCGCCGCTGACATCGCCATCGAAGCCGTCCCCGAGCAGCGCGAGCTGAAAGAGCGCGTCTTGAAAGAAGTAGACTCGGCGCTGCGTCCCGGCGCAATCCTCGCGAGCAACACTTCGTCCATTTCCATCACCGCGCTCGCTGCAAAAACCAGCCGCCCGGAAAATTTCATCGGCATGCACTTCATGAATCCCGTTCCCGTGATGACGCTCGTCGAAGTGATTCGCGGCTTGCAAACCAGCGACGAAACTTTCGCGCTCACCATGTCGCTCTGCGAAAAGCTCGGCAAAAAACCGGTCGCCGTCAACGATTCGCCCGGCTTCGTCTCGAATCGCGTCCTCATGCCCATGATCAACGAAGCCGCTTACACTGTGATGGAAGGCGTCGCCACGCCCGAAGCCGTCGACGCCGTAATGAAGTTGGGAATGAATCATCCGATGGGCCCGCTCGAACTCGCCGATTTCATCGGCCTCGACGTCTGCGTGGATATTCTCGAAGTCCTGCACGCGGGCCTGGGCGACCCGAAATACCGCGCCTGCCCTCTACTCAGAAAAATGGTCGCCGCCGGCTGGCTCGGCCGCAAATCCTCCCGCGGCTTCTACAAATATTGAATTTCGTATCTGGAATTCCTCGCAATGGAGAGAGGAGCAGTCCCTTGTTCTTTCGCTGACCCCTGACCACTCGTCACTGGCCACTGTTTTTCCATTTGCTTTTTGTTCGCCTTGTGCTATCCTCCCTTCCCAGACAGAACCGGAGACGCCACGGGCACTCTCTGGTACACTGCCGCTTCAATAAACACCCGCGACTTGGGATTTCATGGCGAGAGGTGGCGAATGGCGGATGAGAGAGTCAAAATGCTGGATTCGGCGATCGCGCAAATCGAAAAGCAATATGGCAAAGGTTCGATCATGCGCCTCGGGACGAAAGACGTTCTCGTCCCTGTGAACGTAATCCCCACGGGTTCGATTTCCATTGACGCGGCTCTAGGCGTCGGCGGTTTGCCGCGCGGACGCGTCATCGAAATTTATGGCCCGGAATCCGGCGGCAAAACCACTCTCGCTCTGCACGTGATCGCCGAAGCCCAGAAGATCGGCGGCACGGCTGCATTCATTGACGCGGAGCACGCCCTCGATCCGTCCTACGCCCGCAAGCTCGGCGTCGACGTCGACAATCTTCTCGTTTCGCAACCCGACAATGGCGAACAAGCCCTCGAAATCGCCCAAGCCCTGATCAGCTCCGGCGGCGTCGATATTGTTGTCATCGACTCGGTCGCCGCTCTCGTCCCCAAGGCCGAACTCGAAGGCGATATGGGCGATCCGCAAATGGGTTTGCAGGCGCGCTTGATGTCTCAGGCTCTTCGAAAACTCACGGGCATCGTTTCAAAATCCAAGACGTGCCTTGTTTTCATCAATCAGATCCGCGAAAAAATCGGCGTCATGTTCGGCAACCCGGAAACTACCACCGGCGGCCGCGCGCTGAAATTCTACGCTTCCATTCGCCTCGACATTCGCCGCATTCAAGCCATCAAGGAAGGCGACCGCGTCATCGGCTCGCGCACACGCGCGAAAGTCGTAAAGAACAAAGTCGCCGCGCCGTTCCGCGAAGCCGAATTCGATATTCTTTACGGCGAAGGCGTTTCCAGGGAAGGCGATTTGCTCGACCTCGGCGTCGCGCGCGGCGTCCTCGAAAAAAATGGCACGTGGATTTCCTTCGGCGGCGAACGCCTCGGCCAGGGCCGCGAAAGCGCGCGCCTCTTCCTGCGCGAAAACGTAGACATTCGCAACAAAATCGACGCCACTTTGCGCAAGCAACTCGGCCTGCCCGCGTCCGTCGCGAGCGAAGAATCCCCGAAGGCCGCGCCAGCCGAGGCGGCAAAGGACGCCGCAAAGGAAGCTACGCGGTCCGGCCCGCAAGCCGTCCCCGCAGCCAAGGCCAAAGCCGCCCGCTAGCAGCGAGCGTCTCGGATTTCCGTGGCACAGGACCGCCCGCGCAAGCTGGCTATGCGTCCCTGTGCTACCTCGCCACAAAAACCCCATGGATGCTTCTCGGCATCTAACTTAACGATCCGTCTTATGACTGACACTGGTGGCGTACCAGAACGAACGGCCCTGTACCGGCGTACTGATACTCCTGCGCGACTCCAGGCCGGAGTTCCATTGCGCCTTTCGCAACTCTCTGCAATGATTAGCCAGGTTTTACTTGCGCCATGGTGCTTGTTTTTTTAGAATCAGCGTCATTCGACAAACTTAAGTGAGGTCAGCAGTCGGTTAAAAAATATCCCAATGACCCAAAGCCCAGCCAGGACCCAGTCGTTTGCTGTGAAATTTGCGCTGTTGGCACTTGCAGCCATGTTCGCCGCGTCATTGTCGTCAGCACTTCCGGCGCATGCGAGCAAGCGCAAGTCCGCTCATAGGCGTGCCATCGTCTCAACCCGGCATCGCTATCGCCACTATTATCGCGGCGTGCCCACGTACATGGCTGACCCTGCCATCGGGGACGATTCGCGTTTTGACGATCCCATCGTTCGTCAAGCCGCCCTGGATGCAATTGGGCGCCAGAACGGCTCGGTAGTCGCCGTCGATCCCTCGACTGGCCGCATCCTCACGATCGTCAATCAGAAGCTTGCGTACTCCGCCGGATTCGAGCCATGTTCAACGACCAAACCCATCATCGCCGTCGCCGCGTTGGAAAAGGGAATTGTCACCCCGGACACGATGATTAAAGTCGGCCGCCGCCGTTACATGGATATGACCGAAGCACTCGCGCACTCGAACAACAATTTCTTCGAAGAGCTCGGCCGCCGCCTCGGTTTCGACACCGTCTGGCATTACGATCACGTCTTCGGCCTAGGCGAACGCGCTGGTTACGACATCACCGGCGAGCAGCCCGGTTTTCTCCCCGCCAAGCCGCCCGTCCGCGGCGGTGTTGCGCGCATGTGCAGTTTCGGTGAAGGAATTAAAATCACGCCTTTGCAATTGGCTGCGGTCGTTTCCACCATCGCCAACGGCGGCACAATGTATTACTTGCAATATCCCGAGACGGAATCCGCGGCCCAGGATTTCGCGCCCCGCGTTCGCCGCACCTTGCCAATTGCTCCGCTTCTTCCGGGGCTTCGCCAGGGAATGCTCGCCGCCGTGCTTTACGGCACCGCGCGTTTGAGCAACGATCCCGAAGGCGAGCAAACTCTCGGCAAGACTGGTACGTGCAACGATGAAACCAAGGGCGGACGTCTGGGCTGGTTTGCTTCTTATGCCGACCAGGAACATCCGAAACTCGTGCTCGTGGTTCTTCTGCGCGGAGGCGCGCGCATCGTCAACGGTCCACATGCTGCCGACGTCGCTGGCAAAATCTACCACGATCTCTACCAGCATAATTATTTCGCGGACAAGACCGGCGACCAGCCCGTCACCGTCGCGGCCAGCTCCGAACGCTAGCTCGCATCCAGTTTGCTGTCGCGCACCAAACACGTTCAGCGCGAAGCGCGTTCCCGCAACGATACCAATCAAAAATCAATTATTAGGATTTTTCTCGTCGAAACCGGACGGCGTGGCTGCTTCAGTCTGCGGCGAGTTGACTGCGCACAGGCTTTTGCGGAGGTTGCGCGAATTCGATGGCGGGCGCGGGGAAAAGTGCTGAGTAGCAGGAATCGCAAACTTCTTCGATTCCATCGGTGATGCGGCGGGCGCGGAATTGCGTGCTGCAATCGGCGCAAACAAGCTCCGGCGCTCGAGTCCCACGACCAGGCGTAATGAACAGGCTTCCTTCCATGGTGTCCTCCGTTTGCGTCCCGAGCGGCTGGCAACGTTCAAAAATTCTGAAGCCAAGGCGCGATTCCATTAAGCAACGGAAGCTCCAAACACCGCAATACAGCGTTCACTGCAAAAACGCGGGTTAGAGCTAGCGTATAAAGAATCCGGCAATTCTCCTTCGCATTCGCGGAATCATTCTGCCTGCTCCCGCGGACAGGATTACCTCGAGTGCGCAAAGCTTTTCCTTTCTGCTTGGGTTCCGGCGCGGGAATGCGGTATCCTGCGCTTCCATCGGGAACTCGAGGACCGGAGGAGGGGCATTCATGGAGCGCAAAAAACTCATAGCTTGGGGAACCGTGCTCCTGATCGCCACGCTGGCGGTCGTCGGCTCTTACTTCACGCGCTTCGCCTTTGAACGCCGCATCGCCCGGGAAGTAGCCTCGGCGCCCGCGCAGGTGGTTGTCCCCCAGGCACCGTCGATTCTGTATTCCTCCAGCACGATTCCGCGAGGCATACCTTTCGCCACGATGCTGACGCATATGGGGATCGATCCGGTCACCACCGCCCAAGTTGTGGACTCGGTGCGCTCCGTATTCAATTTCCGCATGTTCCAGGCGGGGAACCAGATGACCATTGGCCGCTCCGTCGCTGGCCAGCTCCTCGAATTGCGTTACCAAATCGACCCCGAGCGTTTCCTTTCCATCGTCCGCCGCGGCGCGCAATTCGCAGCGGAAGTCGAGACAGTTCCCTCGACGGTCGAGACCGACGCGGTAGCCGGGAAAATCGACGGCTCGCTCTTCGATGGCGTCAAGAAAGCCGGTGAAAGTCCTGAACTCGCCATGCGTCTGGCCGATATTTTCAGTTGGGATCTGGATTTTTACACTGACCCGCGCCTCGGCGACACGTTCCGGCTCGTGGTCGAAAAGAAAGTGCTCGCGAACGGCACCACGCTCAGCTACGGCAAAATCCTCGCCGCTGAATACAACAACGACGGCCGCGTTTATCGCGCCGTGCTTTTTCATGACCCCTCCGGCGCGCCCGCGTATTACACGCCCGACGGAAAGTCGTTGAAGAAAGCCTTTCTGCATTCGCCGCTGAAATTCGCCGCGGTTATCACGTCCCAGTTCAGCTACCACCGGTTCCATCCGATTCTGAAAGTGTATCGCCCGCATCTTGGCACCGACTTTGCCGCGCCCACGGGCACTCCTGTGCAAGCGATCGGCGACGGCCGCGTGATTTTCGCGGGACGCAAGGGCGAAGACGGCAACCTCGTCAAGATTCAGCACATCAACGGCTACGACACGTTTTACATGCACCTGTCGCGCATCCTGGTCCACAATGGCCAGCGCGTGGTGCAGGGCCAGCGCATCGGCCTGGTGGGCATGACGGGCCTCGCCACGGGCCCGCACCTCGATTTCCGCATCGAGCGCCACGGCCAGTTCATGAATTTCGAGCGCCTGCCGCTGCCGCCGTCGCAGCCTGTCGCGCGCCGCGATCGCACCGAATTCGAGGCCGTCTGTGACCACGAGATGAGCCTGCTCCCGATTCCCGGCACCTCGGTCGCCAGCGCCGCCTCCATGGCCGCCGGCGCCCTCCCCAGCGCCTCCGCCCCCCACTAGCCCCGCTGTTTGGCGTGGCCCACGGCGTCCCCTTCTCGAAGATTGCCCTGCGCTCGAAGTGTCCGGCAATTTAAAAAACGCAAAAAATTGGCGATTAGAAACGATCCCGAGCGGGTGTTTTGTGCAAGTTAGCTCGATGTCTAATTCCGGACGGTGGATTAGATGGCGATTAGAAATTGGCGAGTTCTCTTTTTCGGTCACTTGATGCCTGCACCTTGCCCTATGGTTGTCATCCCGCCTGTCCTGCTCGCCGCTCGGCCACCGTGACGGGCAGGCGGGGACCTGCTTTTTGCGGGTGCCCCATGCTCGATTTGTGAGCGTGGGGCTTTTCTGACTCACGCGCTGCAAATGAAACTCATTACCGATCAAGAAAATGGAAGTAGTACATTGTAAAGCAGTTGCTCTTGCGGGACTGTGCATTCCATTACCGATCAAGCTTTGGCGTTTTCGGGGAGTTGTGAACGGTTTTGGCGTGCCTTCTGGGATATTGTCCGGCGCTCGCATC
>Ga0307373_10002174_pt1 | contig 35643 bp, 40 predicted proteins | sample OX2MG_FD_202534 | JGI IMG/M metagenome (GOLD analysis project Ga0307373, IMG submission 202534) | Soil microbial communities from Risofladan, Vaasa, Finland - OX-2 | ecosystem: Environmental > Terrestrial > Soil > Coastal area > Acid sulfate soil | place: Finland: Risofladan, Vaasa | collected...
CCTGGTATTACATCGCCTGCATCTCCGCCAACCTCGGCATGCTGGGCGTCTGCCTGCTGCTGCTGGTGCTGCTGAAGAACCCCTGGCTGGTCGCGCTCGACGCGGTCGGGATTGGTCTCGTCTCGGGCCAGTTGGGATTCCAGCTCCACGACGCCGGCCACAAGCAGATGTTCGAGCGAAACTGGAAGAACCACCTCGTCGGCTTCTTCACCGCCAACGGCCTGCTCGGGATGAGCTTCGGCTGGTGGGTGGACAAGCACAATCGCCACCACGCCAGCCCCAACCACGTCGACGACGATCCCGACATCAACAACCTGGCGATCGCCTACAACCGCGAGCAGGCGCTGGAGCGGCGCGGCCCGATGCGCTGGCTGGCGGCCTACCAGGCCTTCGCCTTCTTCCCAATGCTCTTCTTCCTCGGGATCAGCATGCACGTCTCCAGCGTCGCCTTCCAACTCGGCAAGAGCGCCCGGCACCGGTGGCTGGAACTCGGCATGATCGGCGCCCACTTCGTCCTCTATGTCGGCCTTTTGGTGTTCTTCCTCGGCCCCTGGATGGCCATCCTCGTGATCGCGATCCATAAGGGCGTGGCCGGGTTCTACATGGCCACCGTCTTCGCACCCAACCACAAAGGGATGCCCCAGATCGACGAGGGGACGCGCCTCGACTTCTTGCGCGAGCAGGTACTCACCGCGCGCAACGTTCGGGCGGGCGCACTGACCGACATCTGGTACGGATCCCTCAACTACCAGATCGAGCACCACCTCTTTCCCGCCATGCCGCGCAACCGGGTCCGCGCTGCCCACCGGATCGTGCGCGAGTTCTGCGGCGAGGTGTCGGTGCCCTACTACGAGACCTCGATGCTGCAGTCCTACCGCGAGCTGCTCGCCTTCCTGCACGAGGTCGGCAGGCCACTCAGGACCGCGAAGAGTTAGCTGCTAGCTGCCCCGGTAGGGGATCACGTAGAGCGCCATCACCACGAAGAAGCTGGCGCTGGCGCCCAACACCAGCAAGTGGAACACCTCGTGGTACCCGAACGTGCGGGGCCATAGCCGGGGGCGCTTGAAGGCGTAGGCGAGGGCCCCAGTCGAGTACAGAAGGCCGCCGAGCAGGATCAGGGAGAGAGCCGGCAGCCCGAGCGACGATGCCACCTGCGGCACCACGACCACGCCCACCCAGCCGAGGGCGACGTAGAGCCCGGCCACCGCCCAGCGGGGAAGCTTCACAGCTCCGGTCAGGGTGGCCATGCCGGCCACCGCCAGCAGCCAGACCGAGGCCAGGATCCCCGTCCGCCACCAGCCGGTCAACGCGTTGAAGACAACCGCCGTGTAGCTGGCGGCGATGAACAGGAAGATGTTGGCGTGGTCGAGGCCGCGCAGGACCGCCCGCACCCGCGGCCGCCAGGTGCCGATGTGGTAGACCGCGCTCACCCCCAGCAGGAGCACCAGGCTCAGGCCGTAGATGAGCATCGTCACGGCCTTCGCCGGCTGCTGACGGCTGAGCATGACCAGCACCACCACGCCCGCCACCGCCAGCACCGCGCCAACCGCGTGCGACCAGCCGCGCAGCATGGGCTTGGGGACCAACTCCATGCAGGGAAGTTACCCGTGAGGGGCTTCTCTAAACTGACGGCGTCGTGGCCAGGATCACCGATCTCCTCCGCCAGGGGCCGACCTTCTCCTTCGAGTTCTTCCCGCCGAGGAGCGACGAGGAGCAGCAACGCCTAACCCGAACCATCGAGGAGCTGGAGCCGTTGAAGCCCTCCTTCGTCTCGGTGACGTACCGGGGCGGCCGGAGCTCGCGTGAGCGGACGACGAGCGTGGTCCTCGACATCCTCCGCGGTGGCCGGCTCACGGCCATGCCGCACCTGGTCTGCGTTGCCCACAGCCGCGCCGAACTGGTCGAGATCGTGGGCCACTTCAACCGCTCGGGGGTCGAGAACCTGCTCGCGCTCGGAGGTGACCCGGTGGCGGACGAGCCGCCGGGCGAGCTCCGCCACGCCAGCGAGCTGGTGGCGCTTGCCCGCGAGCTGGGCGGGGCGTCCATCGGCGTTGCTGCCCACCCGGCTGGCCATCCCCGCTCCCCGGACCTGGCCAGCGACCGCCGCCGCCTCGCCGCCAAGCTGGAGGCGGCCGACTTCGCCATCACGCAGTTCTTCTTCGACGTCGCCGAGTACCTGAGGCTCCGCGAGGACCTGGCCGCAGTCGGCATCCACAAGCCGTTGATCCCTGGCATCATGCCCGTGCTGAGCCTCCACTCGGTGACGCGCATGGCCGAGCTCTCCGGCTACCGGCTGCCGGCCCCCGTCACAGACCGGCTGGGCCGCGCCGTGGGCGACCCGGAGGAGTTCCGCCGCGTCGGCATCGAGATCGCGTCTGAGCTCTGCCGGGACCTGCTTCGAGAGGGCGCCCCGGGCCTGCACTTCTACACCCTCAACTTCTCCAAAGCGACGCGCGAGATCTACCGTTCGCTGGAGATGCCCGACGCGGTCTGAGCCGCGCCCGCCCGACCTAGAATCGGAAGCGCAAAAGGGAGGCCGCAAATATGATCCGCTGGCGCTTGTACGACAACAACCCGATGCGGGAGATGCTCGAGCAGATGCTGCAGGCATCCCAGCCCCACCCGGGCGCAGGGCGCGGCGGGCGCGGGGAGCCGATGCCGATCAACGTCCACCAGTCGGAGACCGACCTCTACCTGGTCGCGGCGCTCCCCGGCGTCATCCCGGAGGAGATCGACATCAGCTACCACGACGGCCTCCTCACGCTACGGGCAACCTCGACGGTCGCCGACACCGAGTACTTCCACCAGGAGATCCGCGGAGTGGAGTACTTCCGGCAGATCATGCTTCCCGTCGAGTGCCGCTTCGAGGAGGCCGAGGCGCAGCTCGAGAACGGGATGCTGGAGGTGCGGATCCCAAAGCAGCGGCCAAAGGCGCCCGAGAAGATCCGGATCCAGGTCAACCGGCGCGCCGGCCCGACCACCATCGACGCCGCCAAGGGCATCGGCTACCAGGAGGTCCGGACGGCCGCGAAGCCTAAAAGAAGGGCGTCCGGCGCCGAGGGAGAAGGTCGAAAAGGCCGTCCTGGATCCGGCCCCGCACGCGCTCGCTGAGCTTCAGCACCGTCGCCGGGTCGGAGGCGGCATCCGCGCCATGGGCGCGGAGGTCGATCGGCTCGCCGAACCTGATCAGCCACTTCGAGGGCAGCGGCAGCAGGCCGAGCAGCCCGAGAGCCGGCCAGATCGGCGTGATCGGAAAGGCCGGAAGGCCGAGCAGGTCGGCCCGCCAGGGGAGCTCGTGGACGACCGGGTGCACCTCTTCCGAGCCGACGACTGAAACGGGGATGATCGGCGCCCCGGCTTGGAGCGCGACCTGGATGAAGCCTCCCCGAGCGAAGCGGCCCACGCGGTAGCGGTCGCGGAAGGGCTTGGTGGCCCCCTTGATGCCCTCGGGAAAGACACCCACCAGTTCGTCGCGCTCGAGCAGGGCGATCGCGTTGTCGGGATGGGCGAGCACGTTGCCCGTCTTCAGCAGCACCTCGCCGAGGTAGGGCACGGCGAAGGCCCAGCCCGCCACCAGCATCCGCGCGTAACGGGGGCTCGGATGCCCGGCGGTGATCGCGGTCCGGATCATGGCGCCATCCCAGGGGATGACGCCTGCGTGGTTGGCCACGAGCAGCGCGCGGCCCTGGGCGGGAACGTTCTCAAGCCCCTCTGCTTCGACCCGCCAGTACTCGCGATAGAACCATTCGGCGAGCGGCTGCAGGCTCTCGGAGAAGGCCCGGTCGAAGCCGAAGTCGTCCCGCCGCGGACCGCTCGGACGGGGCGCCGGGCGCGGCGGCTCGACCAGGCGGAGGGATTGGGGCATATCCGTTGTGATTATGCTTGCCGGCGGCGGCAAACCATGTCCCTCGATTTCTCAGCCGCGGCAGACGAATACCTCGGTTGGCTCCAGGTCGAGGCCAACCGGAGCCCGAACACGGTCCGCGCGTACTCCCACGACATCCATCGGCTGGCCAGCTTCCTCGCCGCCGCGGGTCATTCGCTGCGGATGGAGGACCTCGGTCGCGACGATCTGCGCGCCTACCAGCGCCATCTGGCAAGCATCCTCAAGAGCCCGGCGTCGAGGGCCCGTGCGCTCACCGCCATCCGCTCCTGGCTGAAATGGCTGGCGCGCGAGGAGCTGATCGGCAAGGACCTGTCCAACGGCATCACGCTTCCCAAGCTGACCGAGCGATTGCCCAAGCCGATCGAGGCCGCCGAACTCCTGCGCCTCCTGGCGGCGCTGCCCCACGAGACCGCCCGAGAAAGGCGGGACCGCGCCCTCGTTCAGTTCCTGGTCTCGACCGGCTGCCGGATCAGCGAGGCTCTGAACCTCGACCGGACCGACGTCCCCCGGCAGGGATCGCGCCTGATCGTCACGGGCAAGGGCTCGAAGCAGCGCCCGGTCTTCCTCACCGCCGACGCCAAGCGCGCTATCGAGGATTACCTCGAATGCAGGACCGACACCTCGATGGCCCTCTTCGTCAACTACGACCGATCGGTCAACGACGACCGGCTGCGCCGGCTGACGCCGGCCGGCGCCCGGCACGTCGTCAACCGGATCCGGCTCAACCTCGGTGCGTGGTCCTTCAAATCGCCTCACGTCGCCCGCCATACCACGGCCACGACGCTGCTCGAGGTGACCGGCGGCGACGTACGCCTGGTGCAGGAGGTCCTCGGCCACGCCAACCTCAACACCCTCCAGGGGTATACGAAAATTGTCGACTCGCGCAAGCAGGACGCCTATCGGCGCTACCAGGAGTTCCTCGATGACCACAAGCCGGCGGAGCCGTCACCCGGCTGATGCCTCGCGCGGTGATTGAGGTCACCATCGAGACCGCCGACCGCTGCCCCTACCCGCGGCCGTTCAGCCCGAGCTTCAGCGCCTGTCCCGCCTTCATGCCCCGCCTGCATTTGGCGACCGACATCCGGGGCCAGCCGCTGCACGCCCATTGGACCTGCGCGCACCTCGCCAGCCGGCGGCTGGACACGGGCGGCGGCTTCTATCCGGCCTGCGTCATAGGCACGTCCGCCGTACGGGAGGCGTGGGCGGCGCAGATGGAGGTCGAGCGGTTGGCCGCCATCCGGATCGCCTGGGTCGAGCTGAGCCAGTCGATCCGCCCGGCGCTGGAGCGGCTCTCAGCCGCCTTCGACGACTTCGTCGATGCCCATCGCGAGCTCTTCGAGTCGGCAGGGATCAACCCCGCCGCCCTGCTCCAGTGCTTCGCCGAGGCGACGGCCGACTTCTCGAGCCGGCAGCCGGACGGGCGCTGGCAGATGTCAGAGTCAATCGTGACCCGCTATCCCTGGTCGATCCAGGCCTTCTTCCGCCCCGACCTGGCCCGAGACCCGGGGCCATGAGCCTCCCCGAAGTCTCCGGCCAAAATCCGGGCAGGGCCTCAAAGGGCCCCGCGATGGGTCTCGCCGGCGCCCCCTAAGGGGCTGATGGGCCCTACCGGAATGACTTCGACTGGTAGGAGGCCCACCCGTCCGATGCTCGCCCTCACGATTTGGGCTGCCTGCTTCAACCTGGCTCCTTCGAAAACGTCTACTGGATCGCCTTCCTGTGGGTGTTCCTGGCCTTTGTGGCGAGCCTCATCTCGGTGCGAGTCGGGATCTCGGTGGCGCTGCTCGAGATCATTGTCGGCGTGCTGGCAGGAAACATGCTCCACCTTTCAACCAGCACCTGGATCGACTTCCTTGCCGACTTCGGTTCGGTCCTGCTGACCTTCCTCGCGGGGGCGGAGATCGATCCCGCGAGCCTCCGCCGGTTTGCGAAGCCTGGCCCCGCCATCGGGGGGATCGGGTTCGCCGCCCGGTTTGCCGCAGCGTGGGCCTTCGCTTTCCTGGAGCTCCACTGGCAATGGCACGCGAGCCAGATCGCCGGCGTGGCGCTCTCGACCACCTCGGTCGCCGTCGTCTACGCCGTGATGATCGAGACGGGGCCAAGCAAGACCGACCTTGGCAAGCTGATCCTCACCGCCTGCTTCGTCTGCGGCCTCGGCACCCTGCTCGCCCTCGGGATTCTCTTCGCCGATTACAACCTGCTCTTGGTCGGCTTCGGGATCGCGACCGTGATCGCCCTGGTGCTCCTGCCCTGGAGCCTGCGCCTCTCGTCCTCCGCACGCTCGGCCATGCCGTCAGCGAGCCGGAGGTGAAATTCATCTTCCTGCTCCTCTTCGGCCTCGGGGCGCTGGCTACGGCTGCGAGGTCGGAGGCTGTTCTACCCGCCTACCTGCTGGGCCTGGTCGCCGCGGGCACCTTCCAGGAAGATCCGCGCCTCCTCGGTCGGATCCGGGGCACCGCCTTTAGCTTCCTCACCCCCCTTCTTCTTCCTGCAAGGCGGGTACCCTGATCGTCCTCCAGGCGGTGCTGAGCGGACTGGTCGCGGTGCTGCTCCTCTTCGGCGTCAAGGTCGGGGCGAAATTCGTCGGCGTCTACCCGGCGACGCTCGCCTTCCACCTGCGCGGGCGCCAGTCGATCTACACGACCCTGATGATGTCGACCGGCCTTACCTTCGGCTCGATCTCGGCCCTCTTCGGGCTGACGCACGGCTACATCGACCGTGGCCAGTACTCGGTCCTGGTCACGGTCGTGGTGCTGAGCGCCCTGGTCCCCACCCTGATCGCCAACGCCCTTGTCTACCCGCACGCCCACGTACTTCGCTGGGGCGCCGAAGATCCGCCGGCGGAGCTTGAAAGGGCTGCGGAAGGCGCCGCAGAGAGCCAGGGCTGATTTCGCCCGGGCCGCCGACTCGAAGCGGTGCTTTGATTGGCGGCACCGCCCGCCAGCGCAATGAGGACCTTCTCTGCCGAGCACCTGCTGACCCTGTCCGTGATCCTGGCCATGATCACCACCGTCGTCACGGCCGCCCGGATCCGGCCGGGGCCGTGGACGGGGTCGGTCAGCCAAGCCCTGGCGATCCTGCTGGTGGCCAACGAGTCGAGCTGGTGGGTCTGGCTGGGGCTCAACAGCACCTACTCGATCACCTACGCGCTCCCCTTCCAGCTATGCGACGTGGCCTGCTTTGTCGCCGCGGCCGCACTCTGGACGCGGCGGCCTCTGCTGGTCGAGCTGACCTACTTCTGGGGCCTGGCCGGGACGGTCAACGGGCTGGTCACGCCCGACCTCCCGAGTCACTTTCCGGACTTCCTCTACTTCCAGTACTTCATCGCCCACGGCGCCATCGTCTGCGCTGCCCTGCTACTCGTGATCGGGCTCGGGATCACTCCTCGTCCGCTCGCGGCGTTGCGCGTCTACGCGCTCACCGTCGTGCTCCTGGTGGTCGACGCCGGCATCGACGTCGCGACCGGCGGCAACTACCTCTACCTGCGCCGCACCCCGGGGTGTCCACAGCCTGCTCGACCTGTTCGGGCCCTGGCCCTGGTACGTGCTGGGCGCGTCGGCGCTTGCGCTGGTGGTCTTCGCCGTTCTCAACGCGCCCTTCTGGCTCGGGCGCCGGCTGAGCCCCCAGCGGGCCGCCTGAGGCCTGGTCACCGGGCCTGGCCGGTCCCAAACTGGCTGGGCCCTTCGGCACTGTCTCGACCCGGGTGCGACAGCCAACGCTTCCTCGAGGTGTTCGCCCAGCACGCGGTGACGATCCCCTATCCGTCAGACCGCGTGGCGGCCCTGGTGTCGGCACCGACTCACCCCTGGACGGTGGCGCTGGACCGCAACGGCGGTGACCAACTGGCGGAGGTCGGCGTCCGCATCGGATCTCTCCCCATCTACAAGCACGTCAGGCTGACCCTCGGCCGCCCGCCCAGCACGGCGCCGAGCGACAGCGTCATGCTGCCGGTCAGCTGGGAGGCGGTTGGCGGCCCGCCGCTCTTCCCGAGCATGGAAGGCATCCTCCATGTCAACCCCGACGGCGAGGGCGCAACCCGGCTGACCCTCAACGCCCGCTACGACCCGCCGCTCGGATCGCTCGGCGCGCTTCTCGACCGCGCACTCCTGCGCCGCCTGGCTCAGGCGACCATCGCCGACTTCGTGATCCGCCTGGCCAGCAGCCTGGAGTCGGAGCTAGCGCGGGACTGGGGGGTCCCAGGTGCGGGCGAAGGTCATCACTCCCAGCTCCCAGCCGGTCCGCTGGAAGCCCTCGGAGCGGAGCAGCAGTGCCATCGGCCGGTTGTCGTAGCGGACGTCCGCGAAGACCCGCGGCAGCCCTCGCGCCGCCGCGACCCGGAGGGTCAGGTCCACCAGCAGCCGCCCGAGCCCGAGGCCCTGGTGGTCGTCGGCGACGACGACCGCGAGCTCGCCGGTGACCTCCTCGCTGGAGAGCAGCCGGCAGTCGGCGACGATCCGCTCCTCGGCACCGACCCCGGCCGTCGCCACTAGCGCGAAGCGGCGGTCGAAGTCGACCTCGCTCAGGTGGCGAGCCCACTCCTCGGTCATCGGCGGCTTGCCGCCCAGGTAGCGGAGCTGGCGGCTCCGTGGCGAAAGCTCCGCGTCGAAGGCGCGCAGCCGACCGGAGTCTTGCGGGCGCACCGCCCGGATCACCACCCGCCGGCCGTCGCGGAGCGTCACCGGCAGTCGCAGGAAGCGGACCCGCCGGCCGTGGAGGCGGTTGACGGCCTCGACGAGCTCGCCGTCGCGGGCCGTGGTGGGTAGGCTGGCGTCGTCACCGGCGTCCGCCGCCCCATGCCACCCGGTCAGCACCAGCAGCTCGGGAGCGAACTCTGAGCCGTCCGGCCGGAGCTTGTCGCGAACCGCCCGTCCGCCCGTGCCGGGTAGGGCGTGAACGACGACGTCCGACCGATCGACCAGGGAGCAAGCCTCGCCCAAGAGCAGCGGGCAGGGATGGCCGGGGCCGGGGCCCGGGCAGACGCAGACCTCGAACCCGGCCCCGGTCAGGGCCGTCCTGGCGGCTCGGCGGACGCTGGCGTCGCGGGCCTCGACGAGGATCCGCCGGCGGGGGCCACCGACTGGCGGCATTGACCGCCCGGTTAGACTAGCGCCCATGCCGCGACCTGCCCTCAACACCCCACCGGAACGGCAGGTCGACCTCATCCGCAGCGCCTACCGGCTCTTCAGCGAGAAGGGCGTTCACCGGGTCGCCCTGGAGGAGATCGCCGAGCACGCGGGCCTCAGCAAGGGCCTGGTCCTCTACTACTTCAAGACCAAGGAGAACCTGGTCCTGGCGACCATGCGCTGGGCCCTCGAGGTGACCGCGGAGCGGGTTCGCAAGGCGATGTCTATCGCCGCCACGCCGGAGGGCAGGGTGCTGGCGATGATCGATGGCATCTGGTCCGGCGCGGAGACCAACCGGCGCTTCTACCTGCTCTATCTCGATCTCGCCGGACACGCCGCACGGCTTCGCAACTTCACCGAGCTGAGCGCCACCTTCCGCGCCCACGAGAACGGCCTCTACTCCGAGGTCATCCAGGAGGGAATGGCTGCGGGAGCCTTCGGCGTCGAGGACGCCGAGGAGGGCGCGGTGGCGCTGCGCGCCATCATCGACGGCCTCTTCCTGCAATGGCTGCAGGAGGCCGACTGGGAGCGCCTCCACCCCTGGTACCGGGAGGCCTGCAAGCGGGCGGCCCTCGCCTACCTGGTGCGGACCCCGGGCTCTCCCGCGGCCTGACCGGCTCCGGCTCGAAACGGTTCTGGCGCACACCTCAAATCAGTCCTTGACTTTGACTGACTGGTCAGTCTAACATTTGGCCCACGATGGCGCAAGCAGTCAGAACCAGGCTCGACGAGATCCTCGAACGCTGCTCGGAGCTTGCCGAGGACGTCACCTACCCGAGCGTCGAGCGCTGGCGCGCCGGACATCCCGGCGGGCACGTGGTCGGCCACTTCCAGGTGTACTTCCCCGAAGAGCTGGTCCACGCCGCCGGAATGCTCCCGATCTCGATCATGGGCGCCGGCTCCCGCCTGGAGGCCAAACAGGCCGACTCCCATATCGGCTCTTTCATCTGCTCCATCTGCCGGACCTCGCTCGAGCTCGGCTTCAGCGACCGGGTCGGCTTCCTCGACGCCTTCTACACGACCCCCATCTGCGACGTGGCCCGCAACCTGGCCGGGATCTGGGGCCGCAACTTCCCGGGCATCACCTCGGAGATCCTCTACCTGCCCCAGAACGGCACCGCCAGGCACGCCGTCGCCTACTTGCGCGACGAGTACAAACGGATCCTGGCCGAACTGGAGCGGATCTCCGGCCGCCCGGTCGAGGAGTCCGACCTCCGGCGCAGCATCGCCATCTACAACGAGAACCGGCGGCTGCTCCGAGTGCTCTACCGGGTCAAGCGGGAGACGCCCTGGCTGCTCTCCACCACCGAGGCCTATGTCCTCGCCAGGGCCGGCACGGTGATGCCGCGCGAGGAGCACAACGAGATCCTCCGTGACGCCTTGGCCGAGATCCCCAACCAGCCCGGCCGCCGCCAGGACCGGGTGCGGGTGGTCTTCGAAGGCGGCTTCTGCGAGCAGCCCCCGCTGGACATGCTGCAGCTGATCGAGGAGGCCTGCTACATCGTCGACGACGACCTCCTGGTCGGAATGCGCTGGATCGTCGAGGACGTTCCCGAGACCGGCGACCCGATCCATGCGCTCGCCGAGAGCTACCTCGAGCGCTCCAGCTACAGCCCCGTCCAGCACGACGACCGCAAGCCGAAGGAGGAGATGCTCTTGCGCCGCGTCGAGGAGTCCGGCGCGCAGGCCGTGATCCTGGCCGCGGCGAAGATGTGCGAGCCCGGCCTCGACGAGCAGGTCGCCTACCAGAAAACCCTCGAGGAGAAGCAGATCCCGTTCCTGCTCCTCGACTTCGAGGAGAAGATGACGGCCTTCGAACGGATGCGCATGGAGGTCGAGACCTTTGTCGAATCCATCCTCTTCGACTGACCCGGGCATGCTGCTGGGTCGCGGCCGGCGCGACGGCAACCGCCTCTTCAAGGAGTGGTACTCCGAACTCGACGCCGCCGCCGAGTCGGGCGACCCGAGCGCCTACGTGTTTGTCATGGGCTCGACCGCCGAGATCCTCAAGGCCTTCGACCTGAACCTCGTCTTCCCCGAGATCAACTCGCTCCAGATGGCGGTCCGAAAGGTCTCCCTCGACTACCTCAATAAGGCGGAGGACTACGGCTATTCGACCGACGTCTGTGGCTACGTGAAGGCCGACGTGGGGATGCACCTCGACGGGCGCAGGCATCCCAACGGCCGCATCCCGAAGCCGTCGATCGTGGTGGCCACCAACATGTGCAACACCTACGTCAAATGGGTCGAGGTCTGGCAGCGGATGTACGGCTGCAGGGTCTTCGTCCTCGACATCCCCGGCCAGCGAGGCATCGGCTGGAGCACCGAGCCCGGGAGCGAGCAGTTCGAGAACGACCGGCGCTACGTGCAGAGCCAGCTGGAAGAGCTGATCGAGGCCTGCGAGGCGGTCACTGGCAAGCCCTTCAAGATCGAGCGCCTGCAAGAGAACCTCGCCCACGTCAACCGGATGGCAGCGGATTGGAGCGCGGTCCTCAAGCTCAACCAGAACATCCCGGCGCCGTTCAACGCCATGGCCGACGGACTGACCTACATGGGCGTTCTCAGCGCCTACCGCGGCACCGAGGCCGGCGCCGCCTACATGGCCGAGCTGCGCGCGGAGATGGAGTACAAAGTCCTCCACGGCATCGGCACCATCGAGGAGGAGCGCTTCCGCCTCCACGGCGTCGGACCCGCCTGCTACTCGTACTTTCGCCGCTTCCTGGAGCTCTTCCAGGACTGGGGGGCCGTCTACGTCAACTCCGAGTACCTGGCCTACGCCGGCGGCGGCCTCGACATGGGCATCCAGTTCGACGTCGATCGGCCGCTGGAGAGCCTCGCCGAACAGCTGTTGATCACCGGGCGGCGCTCGATGTCGAACATGTTCTTCAGCCAGGACCAGCTCGCCGATACCGTCCGTGACTGGAAGACCGACGGCATCGTCTACCACTCGGTCAAGAGCTGCCGGACCGTCAGCACCGGGATGGCTGACAGCCGGGAGTACCTGGCCAAGACCAAGGACGTCCCCTCGCTCTTCATAGAGTCCGACCTGGTCGATCCCCGGCTCTGGTCGGAGGCCCAGTTCAAGAACCGCATCGACGCCTTCTTCGAGGCGCTCGGAGCCCGCAAGACTGCCGCCCTGGTGGCGGCGAAGGGGTGATCCCATGCTGGTAGGAGGAGTCGACGTCGGCTCGACCCAGACCAAAGCCGTCGTCATGGACGGCGAGCGTCGAGTGCTTGGCCGCGCGCTGATCGACACCGGCGGCATCGTCACGGCCGCGGCCGAGAACGCGTTCGCGCTTGCCGTCACCGACGCCGGTATCGACCGCCGCGAGGTCGCCTATGTGGTCGGCACGGGGTACGGCCGCTACAAGGTCACCTTCGGCGACACCCAGGTCACCGAGATCAGCTGCCACGCGCGCGGCGGCCAGTACCTGTTTCCGCGGACGCGCACTGTGCTGGACATCGGCGGCCAGGACACCAAGGCGATCCGGATCGGATCCGAGGGCCAGGTCCTCGACTTCTGCATGAACGACAAGTGCGCCGCCGGCACCGGCCGCTTCTTGGGGGCAGCCGCGATGGCCCTCGACATTCCGCTCGGCGAACTGGGCCCGCTGGCCCTTGTCGCCAAGAACCCGGTCAAGATCACCACCACCTGCACCGTCTTCGCCGAGACCGAGATCATCAACTGGCTCGCCCGGGGCAAGAAGATGGAGGACGTCCTGATGGGCGTCCACCAGGCGATCGCCACCCGCAGCATCTCGCTCCTGCGCCGCGTCGGCATCGAGTCCGAGCTGACGTTCACAGGCGGCGTCACCCGCAACCTGGCCATGGTCCGGATCCTCGAGGAGATGCTCGAGATGCACCTCAACGTCAGCGAGGAAGCGCACTACATGGGCGCCATCGGCGCCTCCCTGTTCGCCCTCGACAAGGCGGCGTCGGGAGCGGCCGGCGCCCTCGAGGCGATCACGGTCGGTGACAGGCTCGACGCGACGCGGAAGGCGGCGCCGGCCTGTGACGACTGCGAGGTCCCGGTGCTGATCAAGGTCGCTCCGCGGATGCCGAAGGTGCACGCGTCATGACCCGCGTGGTCGGCATCGACGTCGGCGCGACCTACACCAAGGCCGTGGTGCTCGACGATGAGAAGAAGATCTGCGGCCGCTCGATGGTGAAGACCGGCTTCAACCTGGCCGGGGCCGCCGAGCGCGGCTACTCCGAGGTGCTCGCCGCGGCCGGTCTCACGGAAGAGGAGGTCGACTACGTCGCGTCCACCGGCTACGGCCGCTACGTGGTCCCGATGCGAGACCTGCAGATCACCGAGCTGACCTGCCACGGCCGGGGCGCGTTCCACCAGTTCCCCGCCACCCGGACGGTCCTCGACGTCGGGGGGCAGACGGTCAAGGCGATCAAGATCGACGAGCGGGGGAAGGTCCGCTCCTTCCGGCTGAACGACAAGTGCGCGGCCGGAACGGGCGCCTTCCTGGAGAAGACCGCCCGCTATATGGGGCTCGACCCGGCCGAGATCGGCTCACTGGCCATGGTCTCGAAGGAGCCGGTGACCATCTCCTCCGTCTGCGCCGTCTTCGCCGAGTCGGAGGTGATCAATCACCTCACCAGCGGGACAAGGCCGGAGGACATCATGTACGGCGCCGTGCTGTCGCTTGCCGGCCGCGCCCACCAGCTGATGAAGCGGGTCGGCATGGAGCCGGAGTTCACCTTCTGCGGCGGCATGAGCCGCAACGAGGCTTTCGTCAAGGCCATCAGGCATGAGCTGAACGCTCCCGTCAACGTGCCCGACGGAGACCTGGGGCACTTCAACGGAGCCCTCGGCGCCGGCCTGCTCGCCCTCGACAGGGTGCGCAAGCTGCAGGCGGCCGGGGAATGGGCCGGCCGCAGCCGCAGGGTTGCGCAAGGAGTCTTGGCATGAGCAGCTTCACCCCCCGCGCGGCGGCGGACTTCGGCTTCGACGAGATCCTCTACGAGAAGAAGGAATGGGTCGCGACGGTGACCATCAACCGGCCGCAGGTCTACAACTGTTACTCGGCCCACACCCTCCAGGAGATGACGGTCGCCTTTCGGGACGCGGCCTGGGATGACGGGGTCGCGGTGGTGGTGCTGACGGGGTCCGGCGAGAAGGCCTTCTGCACCGGCGGCGACGTGGCCGAGTACCAGTCCGAGTACCTCCAGCGGCCCCGCGACTACTGGAAGTACATGGGCCTCTTCCAGGAGTGCCACGACCAGCTCCGAAACATCGGCAAGCCCGTGATCGCACGGATCAACGGCCTGGTCGCCGGCGGCGGCAACGAGTTCAACATGGCATGCGACCTCGCCGTCATGGCCGACCACGCGACCATCCGCCAGGTCGGCACCCGGGTCGGCAGCGTCGCCGCCGGCGGCGCCACCCAGTGGCTGCCCCTGATGGTCGGCGACCGCCGCGCCCGCGAGATGCTGTTCACCTGCGACCCGATCGACGCCGCGACCGCCCTCGACTGGGGCCTCGTCAACCGCGTCGTGCCGTACGCAGAGTTGGACGCCGCGGTTGACACCCTCGCGCAAAAGCTCATCGACAAGTTCCCCGAGTGCACTCGCTACACCAAGCAGGCGGTCAACTACTGGAAGGACCAGGCCTGGTCGGCGTCGATCGGCCACGCCCGCGACTGGCTGAGCCTCCACTTCGCCTCGCTCGAGCCCTGGGAGGGGATGACGGCCTTCGTCGAGAAGCGGCAGCCCGACTACCGCGGCATCCGCGCCAAGGCAGCGGCAGGCGGCTCCAGCGAATTCGTCTGGGGCGCCTACACCGGCACCTGCCCGTCCTGCGGCGCCAAGGGCATCCCGGCCGAGTTCGCCTTCTGCGGCAAGTGCGGGAGTGCCCTCGTCGCCACCCCGGCCGAGGCCGCTCTGACCGGTGCCTGAGACCCGCTTCCTCTCCACCGAAGCCGCCGTCGAGGAGCTGGTGCCGGAAGGCACCGGGGTCCTCGCGGTCGGCGGGATGCACATGCACAACAACCCCATGGAGCTGGTCCGGGAGCTGGTCCGACGCGGGCGGGGCGCACGCCGGCTGCTGACCAGCCCCTCAGGGGCGCTGGCGGCCGACCTGCTGATCGGCTCCGGCCTGGTGAAGGAGGTCGCGACGGCCTACATCGGATTCGAGCACCTCGGCCTCGCTCCCTGCTACCGGCGGGCTGCCGAGTCCCGGAGCATCCGCGTGCTCGAGCTCTGCGAGGCGGCGATCGTGCACGGGCTGTACGCCGGGGCCGGGGGCCTCCCGTTCGTCGTCCTGCCCCCCGGCCTCGAGCTCTCCGACGTCAGCAGCGCCAACCCGGATGGCTTCCGCAGCCTCGACGACCCTTTCACCGGGGAGCGGGTGCTGACAGCCGCCGCGCTGCGCCCCGACGTGGCCCTGGTCCACGCCCAGGCAGCCGACGAGCGCGGCAACGCGATCTTCGCCGGAGCCCACTTCACCGACCGGTTGATGGCGATGGCGGCCAGGACGGTGGTCGTCCAGGTCGAGCGGCTGGCCGCGCCGAGCGAGGTCGCCCGCCACCCATCGGAGAGCGTCCTACCCGGCTTCCTGGTCGACGCGGTCGTCATCGCGCCGGGTGGCTGCCGGCCGACGGCCGCCCACGGCGAGTACGGCTACGACGAGCCGGCGCTCCGCGAGTACCTCCGCCTGGCCCGCACCGAGGCAGGATTCGCCGAGTACCTGCGCGCCAACGAGATGTCGCCCAGCGGGGTGCGTTCGTGAACACCCTCGTGGAGGCCAAATATTCGACAGCGGAGCTGATGGCCGCCGTCATGGCGCGCCACTTGAGGCCGGGCGAGGTCGCCATCATGGGCGCCGTCAGCGCGCTGCCGCAGGCCGCCTGTCGCCTCGCCCAACTGACCACCGCGCCCGGGCTCTGGTTCATCGCCGGCGGCAGCGGCGCGGTCAACCCTCACCTCCGACCCCTGGTTGCGTCCAGCTGCGACGAGCGGCTGCTCGACGCCGACCTGGTTCTGCCGCTCAACGATGTGATCCTCCTCGAGGGTCGGGGTGATGTGGTCGATGTCTTTTTCGCCGGCGGGCTGCAGATCGACGCTCACGGCAATTGCAACCTGGGCCCGGTCGGGCACTGGACGCGCCCGAGCCTGCGCGGGCCAGGCGGCGTCGGCCTTCCCTTCCTGGCCCGCGCCGGGCGGGTGCTGATCTACTCGATGAGCCACGACCCGCGAACCCTCGTCGAAGCGGTCGACTTCGTCAGCGGCCCCGGCTTCGACGGCCGGCCGAAGCAGTTCCCTGGGGGTGGCCCCGCGCTGCTGGTGACTCCGCTTTGCACGTTCGACTTCGACCCCGCCACCCACCGGGCGCGCCTTGCCACCTTGCACCCTGGAGTTCGCCTTGACCAGGTGGTAGAGGCGACCGGCTTCACCTTCGCAATGAAAGAACCGCTGGCGACCACGGCATCGCCGACCAGCGAGGAGCTGGCGATCCTGCGCGGACTCGACCCCGACGGCCTGCTCGGCGAGTTCGGGCGATGAGGCGTTTCGAGAACCGGGTCGCGATCGTGACCGGCGCGGCAAGCGGCATCGGCCGAGCCACGGCGCTCCGGCTCGCCGGAGAAGGGGCGGCCGTGGTGATCGCCGACCTCGACTCGGCGCGAGCGGACGAGGTCGCGGAGGAGATCGGCAGGGCCGGTGGCAGGGCGCTCGCGCTGGGAGTGGACGTCACCGACTCGGAAGCGGTCCGGGCGATGACCGCCCGCGCCCTCGACGCCCTGGGCAAGGTCGACATCCTCGTCTCCAACGCCGGCTGGGACCGAGCCGGGCCTTTCCTCGAGACGGACGAGGAACTCTGGGACAGGGTCATCGGCATCAACTACCGCGGCCACCTGGCGGTCACCCACGCGGTGCTGCCGGCGATGATCGAGCGGGGCTACGGCCGGATCGTGACCATCGCCTCCGACGCTGGGCGCGTCGGCTCCAGCGGCGAGGTCGTCTACTCCGGCGCGAAGGGCGCGGTGATCGCCTTCTCGAAGGCGGTGGCTCGAGAGGTCGCCCGCCACGGCGTCAACGTCAACTGTGTCGCGCCCGGCCTTGTCGACACGCCGCTGCTGGCCGGGATCACCGGGGACAACGAGAACCTCATGGCTGCGATAGTCCGCTCGATCCCGCTTCGCCGCACCGGCCGGCCGGAGGAGATCGCCGCCGCCGTCTGCTTCTTCGCCTCGGCTGACGCCGACTACGTCACCGGCCAGACGCTGAGCGTGAACGGCGGCCTGACGATGATCTGAGCCCGCAGGGCGAGCCCGCGCGGTGCAAGCTTATGGCCGAAAAGATGGACGCTCATCGCCACCCCGACGTGATCGCGCCGCCCCCGCTGCTCTTCCTCGGTCCGCTGCTGGCGGGCCTCCTGCTCGGCCGGCTGGTCCGGCCGCCGCGGATGCCGGGCCCGGTTCGGCTCCTGGGCCTGCCGCTGCTGGCCGCCGGCGCCGCGCTCGGTGGGTGGTTCTTCGCCACCATGCGACGCGCGGGCACCCCCGTCGACCCCTACGAGACGCCGGTGGCGCTCGTCACCGAGGGACCCTTCGAGTACTCTCGCAATCCCGCCTACCTCTGCATGACCCTGATCTACACCGGCGTCTCTCTGCTGGCAGGTGCCGGCTGGTCGTTGCTGATGCTGCCGGGTGTGCTGGCCGTGGTTGACCGCGGCGTCGTGCGCCGCGAGGAGGCGTACCTCGAGGACCATTTCGGCGCGGCCTATCGCGAATATCGGGCGCGGGTGGGGCGCTGGCTCTGACTTAAAGTACTGGCGCCATGAGTCGCCAACTGATCACCACCCACGGGTCCTACATCGAGCCCTCCCAATCGGGGCTGACTCACCACCTGAAGCAGGCCGAGGCGGAGGGCTTCTGGCTCGACATCACCGACCCCGACGCCGAGGACTACGAGATCCTGGCCAAGGTCTTCGGGTTTCACCATCTGACGATCGAGGACATCGAGCACAAGCAGCAGCGGCCGAAGCTGGAGGAGTACAGCGGCTACTCCTTCATGGTGGTCTTCTCGGCCGAGTGGATCCGGGACAAGATCGCCTTCCTGGAGCACTTCATCTACCTCGGCCGCCACTACGTCGTCACCGTCCACGACCGCAAGACCGCCAGCCTCGAGGCCCTGCGCGAGCACATCAAGGCGGACCCCAGCGCGACTCAGGAACAGGCGGCCTACCTGACCTACATGGTCATCGACGCCCTGGTCGACGACAGCTTCCCGCTGCTGGAGCGGCTCGACGAGACCATCGACCAGCTCCAGGACGACATCATCGAGAAGGCCGACCCGGCCATGCTCGCGACGATCTACAGCCTCAAGCACGACGTCGCCGAGCTGCGCCGCTTCCTGGCCAACCAGCGCGACCTCTTCCAGCGGCTCATCACCCACTCGCTCGACCTTCACTCGTCCGACATGACCGTGTACTGGCGTGATGTGCAGGACCACATCCTGCGGCAGTACGAGACGGTGGACTCGCTCCGCGACCTGCTGACCGGAGCGATGGACGTCTACCTGTCCACGGTCTCCAACCGGCTCAACGTGACGATGAAGACGCTGACCATTATCGCCAGCCTCTTCCTGCCTCTGTCATTCCTGACCGGCTTCTACGGGATGAACTTCGCCTTCCTCACCGGGGTCATGGAGCCGCCTTACTGGACCTTCGCCATCGGTGTCGGGACCATGCTCGGCTCACTCGCCGTGCAGGTGATCCTTTTCCGCCGCCGCGGCTGGCTCTGACCGTTCCCCCTGCTGCTTCGTCTTGTCCTGCACCAGAAGTAGAGTCGCGAACACCAGCAGGACGAGGCAGGCCGGCGTGAAGGTGCCGAGCCAGAAGTAGAAGCTGTCCATCTCTGCGCCGCCGAAGTCTAGCCGGGGCCGGGCCACCGAGTAAAGCCGACAGCGCCGCCTTCAGGTTTGCTACAGGTTGCTGCCTAAACTTGAGGTTAAGGCGTGACCTCTGCTCCCGCGGCGGCGACGGAGACAGCCCGGGCGATGGCGGTCGCCCGGCGAACCATCCGCGCCCGCGCCCGGAGAGGGCAGGCCCTGGCGATGGTGCTGGGCCTCGTCATGGTCGGCGCGGTCGTGTATCTGAGCCACCCGGCCGCGATCGTCCCCAAGCTCCAGCGGCTCGGGCTCGGGACCGTGCTCGAGGTGCTCGCACTCAACCTACCCGTCCTCGGCCTTCGCTCCTGGCGAGCCGACCTGATCCTCCGCCGGCTCGGTCAGCGAGTGCCGATCCACCGGATGCTGGCCGTGCAACTCGTGGGACAGACCTCGAGCGCGCTCACGCCCGCGGCCAGCGGCGACTTCGTCCGGGCCTGGCTCTGGCGCCGCGACGACGAGGTTCCCCTGGCCACAGGCGCCGCTACCGTCGTCTTCGAGCGCTCATTCAGCTTCGGACTGCTGATCGCCGTGGCCGTGCTACTGGTCGCCTTCCCGCGCTTCGGGTTGCCCGGCTGGGCTCTGGTGGCTACGGGGCTGACGGCAGCGGCGCTGGCGCCATACCTGTTCTCACGTTCCTCATCCCGGTCGGACCGCTGGCTGGAGAGGGTCATCTCGCGGCTTCCTTGGATCGGCGGCTCGAGTGAGCGGGTCCTCCGCGCCCTCGGCGAGCTGCGGGCGATCATGGCCTCGCCTCCCGTGCTGCTGTCGGCCGGCGCGGCCACGATCGTCATCTACGCCCTCAGCGGCTTCCAGCTCTGGATCCTGGCGGACGCGCTGGGCCATCACTCGGCCATCACCCAGATGGTCGCGACATACGCCATCTCCCAGATCGGAGGCATCGTCTCGACGCTTCCCTTCGGGCTTGGCCCGGCCGACATCGTCGCGGTCGGGGCGATGGCCCGCTACGGGGTGGACGTCTCGATGGCGGCGGTGGTCGTGCTCCTCTCCCGGGTGCTGGCCACCCTCCCGATGGCGATCGCCTCCATCCCCGCCTACTTGTTGCTGGGCCGTCCTTCGATCACCGGAAGCGGCGAATGACCCGCCGGCGGGTTGCAGTGACCGGGGCGGCCGGCTTCATCGGGGGACACACCGTCGAGCTGCTCCACGCCTCCGGCTGGGTGATCCTTGCGATCGACGATTTGACCCACGCCACCGGGCACCCGCTGCCTTCGGGGGTCGACTTCCTCGAGGCCGACGCCGGCTCGCCCCAGGCGGCTGACGAGCTCGCGCGTTTCCGGCCGGACGCGGTCCTCCACCTGGCCTCCAAGGGCGGCGTCCAACGTGCCCGCCGCGACCCGGGCGCCCATGCCCGGGCCAGCCTCGCCTCCACAGTGGCGCTCTACGCGGCGGCGGTCGCCGCCGGCGCCCGGCGCGTGGTCAGCGCGTCATCTGGTGGGACCATCTACGGCAACGGGCAGGCCTTCCCGGCAGGCGAGCGGACCCCCGCCGCCCCCGTCTCCGTCTACGGTGCGGCTAAGCTCGGAGAAGAGGTCTACCTGTCCACCTTCCGCCGAGGCAGCGCCATCAGCACCCTTTCCCTTCGTTACGCCAACGTCTACGGCCCCCGTCAGGACGGAACCGGTGAGGCCGGCCTGGTCGCCATCGCGAGCACCCGGCTCGCCGCCGGTGAGGCACCCCTCATCAATGGCGACGGCGAGCAGACCCGGGATTTCGTCTACGTGGGCGACGTCGCGGCGGCCAATCTGGCGGCCCTGGATAGCCGCCGTTCGGGCGCCGTCAACGTCGGCACCGGGGTCGAGACCAGCGTCAACCGCGTGGTCGAGCTATTGACCAGCGCCTCGGGCCGCCGGCTGGCCGCCGTGCACGAGCCTGCCCGCGACGGAGAGGTGCGGCGCGTCAGCCTCGACCCCAGCCGCGCAGCGCGCTGGCTGGGCTGGCATCCAGGAACGAGCATCGAGGAGGGAATCGAGCTGACCTACCGCCATTTCGCAGCTACGGACAGACCCGCTCTAAGGGTGGCCGCTTCCCGATGAGGGTCATCGTCCTCGGGGCTGACGGCTATCTCGGCTGGCCGACCGCGATGCACCTGTCGGCGCGCGGCCACGACGTGATCGGGGTTGACAACCTGATCCGGCGCCGCTGGGATGCCGCCTGCGGCACCCAGAGCCTGGTGCCGATACGGTCGATGGCGCGGCGGCTGGCTCGGTGGAAGGAGCTGACCGGCAGGACGATCGGCTGGGAGCGGATCGACGTCTGCAACCTTTCCGACCTGACCGCGCTCATCACCCGCAGCCGGCCCGACGCGGTGGTTCACTTCGCCGAGCAGCGGTCGGCGCCCTACTCGATGATCAGCGCCGCCCACGCCGTCGAGACCCAGGTCAACAACGTGGTCGGCACGCTCAACCTCCTCTTCGCGATGCGGGAGTCAGCCCCCGACTGTCACCTGGTGAAGCTGGGGACGATGGGCGAGTACGGCACGCCCAACATCGACATCGAGGAAGGCTTCATCGAGATCGAGCACAACGGCCGCCGCGACCGACTTCCCTATCCCAAGCAGCCGGGCTCCTTCTACCACCTCTCGAAGGTGCACGACAGCCACAACATCATGTTCACCTGCCGCGCCTGGGGCCTGACCGCGACCGACCTCAACCAGGGCGTCGTCTACGGCGTCCAGACCCCCGAGACAGAGCTCCATGCCGATCTATCGACGCGCTTCGACTACGACGACATCTGGGGTACCGTGCTCAACCGCTTCTGCGCCCAGGCGGCGATCGGCCACCCTCTCACCGTCTACGGCGAGGGCGGACAGACGCGCGGCTTCATCGACATCCGCGACACCGTCCGCTGCATCGAGCTGGCGATCGACAACCGCCCCGACAAGGGCGAGTTCCGGGTCTTCAACCAGTTCACCGAGCAATTCAGCGTCGGCGAGCTCGCCGAGCGGGTGCAGCGCGCGCGTCGCGTGCTCGGCCTCGACGCGGAGATCGAGCACCTGCCCAATCCGCGAACGGAGAAGGAGAACCACTACTACAACGCCAAGCACCAGCACCTGCTCGACCTCGGCCTCCAGCCCCACGAGCTGCAGGAGACGCTGATCGAGAGCGTGCTGGGCGTCGTCGAACGGTACCGCCGGCGGGTCAACCCGGAGTTCTTCCAGCCCCGCGTCGACTGGCGGTTCGGCGGTAAGACGCCGATCAGGACGGGCCGGACGATGCTCCGCAAGCCGCCGGTGTCAATCGCGCGTCCCGCCTGAGGGAGCGCGGCGGAACCGGACCAGGAGGAGCTCCCGGCTGGCGCGCAGGATCGGCACCAGCCGGCCGCCCGACCTCCGGCCCATACGCCGCGGGTGATGGGGGACCGGCACCTGGGCGAAGGAACCGCCGCCCTGCTTCACCTTCCAGTAGAGCTCGGCGTTGATGAGCGCGCTTCGCGAGTCGAGACTGAACCTTCGCAGCCGCTCGGTGCGGACGATCTTGAGGGCGCAGTTGACGTCGCGCACCTCGATGTCGAACACCATCAGGACCAGCCGGTTGAAGACGCCGCTGATCACCGAGCGGAAGGCGGGATCCTCGCGGGTGGTGCGCCAGCCGCCGACCAGGTCGTGTCCCTTCAGCAGAGGTACCAGCAGCGCGAGGTCGGCGGGGTCGAGCTGGCCGTCCGCGTCGGTGAAGGCGGTGTACTCCAAGTTCGCTTCGCGCAGGCCGTCGCCGACCGCCTGGCCGTAGCCCAGCCTGGTTTCGTGGCGGACGACTTTCAGCTCCAGGCCGAGCTTTGCGGCAAGCTCCCGGGCGAAATCGCCGGTGCCGTCCGTCGAGCCATCGTCGACGATGATGACCTCGTGGCTCTGCGCCATCCGCGGCAGGACCTCGGCCACGTGCGGCAGCAGCCAGCCCAGGTTGTCACGCTCGTTGTGGGCGGGCATGACCAGGCTCAGGCCGGACAGAAGGGGTTGGGACGGTAGCTCGGGTGTCAGCTGAGATAGATGCTAGGGAGAACGGACCGGGGGAAGCTCGCCGCCCGCGGCTGTACGACCTGGCGGCCCTCGCCCTCACGGCGGCGGCGACCGCCGGCTACGGCTGGCTCTGCGTCTACCGCAACGACCACTTCGCCAGCAACGCCTTCGACCTCGGCGACCAGGACCAGACAATCTGGGGCTACAGCCGCTTCAAGGTCATCTACAACACCGTCCAGGGCATCCCCAACCTGCTCGGGGACCACTTCCACCCGATCCTCGTCACCCTCGCTCCGCTCTACTGGCTCTGGGACTCGCCGGACGCGATCCTCGTAGCCCAGGCGCTGCTGGTCGCGGTCGCCGGCATTCCCGTCTACCTCTGGGCCGCCAAGCAGCTAGGAGGAGGCCCGGGGCTCGCCTTCCAGGCCGCCTTCCTGCTCTTCTGGGGCGTCCAGGCGGGACTGATCTACGACTTCCACCACGTCGCCTTCGCGGTCCCGGCGCTGGCGGTAGCGCTCTACGCGGTCCTGGAACGCCGCAACCGCCTTCTCCTCGCGGCGGTGGTCGTCTGCATGCTGACCCGCGAGGACGTCGCCCTGACGGTTGCGGCGCTCGGCCTCTACATCGCGGTTGTCCAGCGGCGCTGGATCCTCGGGACTGTGCTTTTGGTGTGCCAGGTCGGCTGGTTTCTTCTGCTCATCGACGTGGTGATGCCTGCCCTGGCCGGAACGCCCTACCGGCACTGGACCTACCAGGCGCTCGGCAGCGGTCCCCGGAGTGCGCTGGTCCACGTGCTGACCCACCCGCTCTCCAGTCTCAAGCTGCTCTTCACGCCGGGCGAGAAGGTGCGGGTTTGGATCGGGCTTCTCGGCAGCTGGCTCTTCCTCCCGCTGGTGTCTCCCCTCTTCCTGGTGGCGATACCCTCGCTGCTGGCCCGCTTCTGGTCCTCCGAGGCCACGCTCTGGTCGTTCCACTACCAGTACACCCTGGTCGAGGCGCCGATCCTCGCCTTCGCCGCTATCGACACCGCCGCCCGGGTCGCCCGTCACGCTCCCCTGGCGACCCGGCTCCGCCGGGCCGTCGCGCTGACCCCGGCGGTCGCCATCCTGGCCGCCACCAGCGTGCTGAGCTTCGCGGTGATCAGGCCCCTGGCCGAGGTGACCACCTATGTCTCGGACGCGCGGGCGGCCGAGATCCAGGGCTGCCTCGACGTCATCCCGCCCGGCGCCAGCGTGACAGCCTCCAACTTCCTGCTCCCCCACCTCGCCCACCGACCGGTCATCTACCTCATCACCAGCAACCTCGACGCCGATTACATGGCGATCGACCTCTCGACCTACCGTAACTTCTTCCCCGGCGAGGAGGCGCAGCTGCGCACCGACGTCATCAACGCGCTGGCCGGCGACTACGGTGTCGCCTGCACCCGCGGGGAGACGGTCGTCCTGGCCCGGGGGGCGCCCAGCCACACGCTGTCGCCGGAACTGACCCGGTGGCTGGCCGGCCAGTGCTCAGGCGGCGGCTGCGCCGTCAGCGGTGCGGTGGGCTCTGGTGCCGCGGCTGGTAGATCGAAAGGTCGCTCCCTCCCGGCAGCGTGATGGTGGCGAGCCGGCCCCATCGCTCGTTCTGGATGCCGGACTTGACCTCGACCCCCCGCCGGCGAAGCTCAGCCAGCGTCGCGTCCAGGTCGTCACACATCAGGTAGAGCTCGTGAGCCCCGTTCTTGCCGGGGTGGATGGCGACCTCCGCCGGAGGCAGCGCGAAGATCAGCCAGCCGTCCCCGGCATCGATCGAGTCGAGCCCGAGGACTTCCGCAGAAAGGCCCGGTCGGGGCCCGCGTCGGTGCTGCCGACGATGACGTGGGCGCCCGTGACCAGGCTCTTCATGCTCTCTCGCTACTCACTTCAGCTGAGCAGCCGACCTCCGTCAACCACAACCAGCTCGCCGGTCATGTAGTCCGCCGCGCTCGAGGCCAGGAAGACCGTTACCTTCGCGATGTCGTCGGGCTCGCCCATGCGACCCACTGGAATCATCTTGATGAACGCCGCGCCCAAGGCCGCGATCTCCTCCACGGACATCCCAGTCATGCCCTTTGAGCCGCCCTCGGTGGCGATGCCGCCCGGGGCGAGAGCGTTGACGTTGACGCCGTGGGGCGCCATCTCGAGGGCGAAGTTCTTGGTGAACATCAGCACGCCCCCCTTCGACGCGTCGTAAGCGGCGAGCCCGACCGATGACGGGTGCAGCGAGTCGATGGAGGCGATGTTGACGATCTTGCCGCCCTTGCCCTGCTTCACCATCGCGAGCGCGACCGCCTTCGACATGAAGACGAGGCCGTGGAGGTTGACGGCGATGACTTTGTCGAAGAATGCGGGCGTCATCTCGAGAACCGGCGACATCGGGTAGATGCCGGCGACGTTGACCAGGATGTCAATGGATCCGAACGCGCTGACGCAGCGGTCGACGGCCAGCTGGCAGGAGTTGTCGTCGGAGACGTCGAGCGCAACGCCGACGGCGCGCCCGGGAGCGTCCAGCTTATCGGCGGCCGAGGTGGGGTCGACGAGGTCGGCGACCACCACGTTGGCACCGGCCTCGATGAACCGCTTGGCGATGCCGAAGCCAATTCCCATCGCGGCGCCGGTGATGAGGGCGTTCTTTCCGGCGAGGCTGAAGGGGCCCCAGTCTGTTACCACCGGCTCTCTGGTTGGGACGGGCGTGCTGGCTGCCATCGCTTATCTCCTTTGCAAATTTCTCTTGGGCCCCGAGTGTCACGTTCGGGGGACCAGTCGGCAGGGGCCGCCGGTCCCGCCCGTTAGGGGCTGATCAGTAAGCTCCTTTCTTGATGACACACCCGCTCCGGATCGGCATCAAGCTCTCGCAGGACGCGCCCATCGACGCCTACCGCTCGATCTGGCAGATCGCCGAGGAGGCGGGCTTCGACCATTGCTGGGCCATGGACCACCTCGCCAGCATCGGCCCGATCGGTGACGACCGGCCCATCTTCGACGGCTGGGCGCTGCTGGCAGCGATGGCGGCGGCAACCAACCGCGTCCGGATGGGCCTGATGGTGACCGGCATCACCTACCGCAACCCGGCTCTGCTGGCCAAGCTGGCGACCACCGTCGACCACCTCTCCGGCGGCAGGCTGGAGTTCGGCGTCGGCGCCGCCTGGGCCGCCAACGAGCACGAGATGTACGACATCAGCGGCCTCGACCACCGGGTCGGCCTGCTCTCCGAGGGCCTCCAGGTCCTAAAGATGCTCTGGAGCCAGGAGCGGACCGACTTCGACGGCCGCTACTTCAAGATGCGCAACGCGGTGGCCAACCCCAAGCCGGTCCAAAAGCCCCATCCACCGATCTGGGTCGGCGCCAGCGGACCTTCGACGCTCCGGCTGACGGCCCGCCACGCAGATGTTTGGAACACCTCCGGCTCAGTTGCGGACCACCAGCGGGCGGTCGAGACGTCACAGCAGCTGGACCAGGCCTGCGAAGCGATCGGCCGCGACCCCTCGGAGATCCGGCGGTCGGTGCAGGTCCCCGCCGGTGACAACGCGGCGGCCCTTGTCGACGGGCTCCTCCGGTACCACGAGGAAGGCTTCACCGAGCTGATCGTGATGCTGAGTGGCGGCTCCATGCCGACCGCCAGCGACCCGCTCCAGACCGCCTCCATGGTGGCCGAGCAGGTGCTTCCGAAGTTGCGTTCAGGGGCCTGAGTTCCGGCTAAGCTAAGCCGTCTGAGCCGCCCTCAGAGGGGGGAAGCTGTCGACCAGCTGCCTGACGCTCCGGCTGAATTCGTCACGCCGGCCCGATTTGACCTGTAGGGTGCCTTCCAGGCCGGCCATCTCGGGCGCCAGGCCGGCGTAGCGAAATTCCGCGACCAGCGGCCGGCCCAGCACCTCCTCGACCACCTTGCGGGTCAGCGCCGAGTCCGGCGACCGGTGGTTCAGGACGGTGTGGATCCGGCCGGCGGGAACCTGGAGCACCCTGGTCGCGAGGTCCAGGACCTGCCGGGTGTCGTGCATGGATGCCAGCTCCGGCGTCGCGATCAGGACCAGCTCATCGCTCAGCTCGAGCGCCGCCAGGACCCGGTCGTCGAGGTTCACGCCGAGGTCGAAGACGATGTACCGGAAGCTCGGCGAGAGCACCTTCAACATCCTGTCGACGAGGCCGGGCGTCACCAGTTCGGCCTCCTCCGGCCGCAGCGTCGCCGGCAGCACCATGAATCCCGCCGGGTGAGGCAGCACGGCACTCCAGGTCAGCGGCCCGAACGCCTCGGGACCGGCCTGGCCGGTGCGCGCCAGGCAGGTCGAGGGCGAGAGGTTGGCGAGAAGGGCGACATGGTTGTAGGGAAGCGAGAGGTCGACCAGCAGCACCTCGCCCGAATGCCGCCGACCGAGCTCGGCCGCGACGTTGAGGGCCAGGGTGGTGCGGCCGGAGCCGCCCTTCGCTGAGTAGATGGCGATGCTGGTGGCGGAGGAATCCCGATGGACCTGGGGCCGCTCGATCAGGGTCCGGACGTGCTGGTCCCGCTGGCCGGCGGCGGCTCGCAGCGCTTCACGGAAGGCGGTGCCAGGCGGCGCCAACCGGTCCAGCATCTGCGACTCCAGGACCAGCAGCTTCATGTCGGTGAGCGCCTGCATGTGCACGGCGGCCGGTTGCTCGAGAAGCAGCGACTCGGCTCCGATGAAGTCGCCCGGCCCCAGCGTGAGCAGGGGCAGCTGCTGCGGCGTCCGGACCTCGCAGAGTCCCTCCTGGATGATCCGCAGCGCGGGCGGACCTCCTGGCCAGGCAAGCTGCTCGCCCGCCGAGGCGGTCTGCGCATTGAGGTAGCGCGCGATCCGCCTCAGGACCTGGTCCGAAACCGATTGGAAGAGGGAGACCGGCTCCAGCAGCGCCACCCGCTGCTCGAGCTCATCGGTCACCGACTCCGGGTCATCCCCGGTCACCGCGCCGCCAGCTCCGGCGGCACCGGCGTACATCTCGCGCCGAGCCCGGCGGATCAGGGCGTCGGCGTCGCGGCCGTGCGCCGGGTAGTTGGCGACCCCCATCGCGACCGGCACCGCGATGTCCATCCCGCCGAGCCGGAAGTGAGGCTCGAGCCCCGCCAGCAGGCGCCGGCCGACGTCCTCGGCCAGGCTCTCCTCTTCGACGCCGGTAAGGACCACCCCGAACTCGTTGGCGCCCGTGCGCGCCACGAAGTCGCGCGGCCGGACCTGCTCGGCGAGGCGTCTTGTCACCTGGTCCAGGAGCTCGGCGGTGACCGCCGCCCCAGGCTCCTCACCGAGCGCCGCGGCTCGATCGAACTCGACCATCAGGAGGGCCGGCGGCCGGCCACCGGTGCGGGCGCCGCGGATCGCCTCCGCCAGCCGCCTGGAGAGAAGCTCGGCGTTGGGCAGGCCGGTCTCCGGGTCCAGCCGGCGGCGGCGCTCCAGCTCGGCCTCGCGCCGCTTGCTCTCGGTCAGGTCCTCGACCGTCAGCACCAGGCTGTCCGGCTGGTCGCCCGGCTCGCGGGCGATGCTGATCGTCGCCCGGCCATGGACGATCTCGGTGCCGGCGAGGAGCCGCAGCTCGGCGCGGATGGCGCCCGACACGAATGAGGAAAGGCGGCCCGCGCGCATCGACGCCGCGTCGTCAGGGTGGAGCAGGTCGAGCAGCTCGACCCCGACCAGGTCTTCGGCTGACCGTCCGACCAGGGAGGCGAAGTGCTGGTTTGCGTCGATGATCACCGCGCCCGGGGTGAGGCGAGCCATCGCCACGCCGGCGGCCACATAGGCGGACCGGAAGGAGTCCGGATGTGAACGCCTGGTATGTCGCGGCGTACGCGTATTCCCCCGCATGAGTTCGATTCTGGGCGGCCGGCACCGTCACTTCGCCGTCATCTGGGGATCACCTCGGCAGCGTCGAGGCGGCGATCGGGTGTTCTCTCGGGCCGCGGTCGGCGCTCTAACTCAGATCGGCTGAGCGTCCAGCCTGACCCGCCGCGCGAAGGCGGAGTCGTGCCGGGCCGTGACAACGTGAACGGGGCGGCCGACAAGGCCCCTCAGCTCCTGCTCGAGGCGATCGAGATGGTCAGACGCCGCCAGACCGCCCAGCGCCGCGTCGAGGTCGACGACAAAGTCATAGTCGCTTCCGGGTCCCGCATCCCCGCGAGCCACCGAGCCGAAGACCCGGACGTTCGACGCCCTGTGCCGGCGTGCGGCGCGCGCGATCTCCGGTCCTTTCCAGCGCAGGCTGTCCAGCGGCGGGGCATTCGTTTCGGCGCTCCCCGCGAACGACAGACTTGATCTTATTTGGGCGATCTGGTTGTGCAGAACTGGACTATTGACCGAACTCATACGCACACCTGAAATTGGCCTTTATCGGACGTTCCAACCGAGTCCCGCTGAGCCGCGATGATTGCCCCGGCACCTCCAACTAGCCAGCCACTGCTGACAGGAGAGCTATTCCGGTCGCAAGAGCGATCAGCGGACCAGTGAGGAGCGGCATCTGAGAAAAGTATCCGCTTCTACCCTTCCGGCTTAGATTAGAACGAGATCTCCACACTTTTGCCGGTAACCCGTTTGAACACGGATCGTCCGGGCTAGAACGTGATATCGCGACTTCTATGGATAACGCGTTTGAAGCCGGATTGACCAGGGTCCCGGTTACGGAGCAGGCCATGGAATGGCTGGTCGCCCACGGGCGCGGCGGCGGCAGCAGTGGCGATCATCGTGGTCGTCCACTAATAGCCAACGATGATGATCGTCACCGCGAGCGGGCGGATCACCCTGCCAAGGACGTAACTGCGGAAGGTGGTGTCGTGGGGAATCGGCTCAACGTCTAGCTCTAGCTCTCCCGCGGACTCGACGCGTTCGAATCTTACGCGAGGCACCTCAGGCGCTTCAGACGCGGGCCTGTCGTCTACTGATCAACGGAACTTCGGCCGCTTGGGGCTGTCTGCGCCATCTGTCCCTGTCAGCGGTTGTATACGGCCGTTTGTACCGCCATCACTCAAGATTGCGGTCCGTACTCGCTCTCGCAGGGGCAGGCCCGCGGGCGTCCGTGCGCGTTTCACAGCCACCCTCCGAGAGCCGACGAGGCCAGGTGATTCATTAATGGGCACCGCCGTTGGCGACCAACGCCCACCCAGCCGCGAGCGGGCCTGAAACCGCCCAGGAGAGGGACCAGACTGCCACCACCCCGGCCAGCAGGGCGAGGTAGGGACGGGGGCGTTGTGGCGCAGGAGGTGTCAGCAGGCGAGCGGCCAGCAGGCTGGTGACGAGTAGGAAGCCGAAGGCATAGAGCAGTCCCGCCCAAGTGGTGCGCGTGTCGGTACCCATGCCGAGCGCATGCAGTGTGGTCAGCAGGTAGACCGCGAAGGTGAGCTGGTGGAAGCGAAGCCACCACGAGTATCCGATCCTGGCCCGGACCCGCTTGCTGAACCAGATGGCCAGCATCAGGTAGGTGGCCACGATCCCCCAGGCCATCCAGACCGGACGGTAGTGACTGACCAGCGGCACGATGATCTCGGCCGAGGTGAACCGCATGAAGGGGTCGAGGGCGATGGCCAGGGTGTGAGCGCCGATGGCCAGCAGCGCCAGGAAGCTCAGGTACTCATGTAGCTCGGAGCCGATGAAGCGAGGCCAGCGCTCCGAGCGCCACTGCAGACTCAGGATGAGGCCGAGTCCGACCGAGAGGAGCAGCAGCAGGTAGGCGACGAACCCGGTGGCTCGTGCCAGCTCCCAGACCAGCTGGCTGGCCGGCTGCGTCATCCCCGCTCCTGGGCCGAGGCCCAGGACCCGACGAGAACCTGGCGACCGTCCTTGAGGACCAGCAAACCCGGCAGGTGGTGACGTTCCAGGTAGGCAGTGCCGGCGCTTTCGCCCAGCAGCAAGGCAGCCTTGGCGTGGACCTCGGCCTCCTGGCAGGTGCCGCCCCCAGCCGATGCCGACCAGACCTCGTTCTCGACCGGCAGACCAGTGGTCGGGTCGAGGAGATGGTGGCGCTCGACCCCTCCCTGGCGCCACCGCCGGCGGCCCACGCTGGAGGTGGCAAGGGCGCCCGCGGCGAGGCTCACAACGCATGGTTCGCGGTTGGTTTCGATCTCGATCGGCCAGGAAGCGTAGCCGTCGGGCAGACCGATCACGGCCAGATCTCCACCGGCGTCGACCGCGGCGCAGCCAGCCCCCGCAGCCCCGAGGCTGGCCAGGGCGGCGTCCACCGCCATGCCCTTGGCGATGCCGCCGAGGTCAAGTCCAATCCCCTCGGGGAGCTGCACGGTCCGCCGGCGAGGGTCGAGCCGGACCTCACGCCAGGCGCCGCCCGGAGTCTGCCGATAGCGGCCGGCTCTGGCGGCCGACCCGATGGCGCTGAATGTCCGATCGTAGCCGAGCCCATGGATCTGGTGCAGCATGGTCGGGTCGAATAGACCCTCGGTTGCCTGCGCCGCCGCAACAGCGGCCACCACGACTTCAAACAGGAGCCGGCTCACCGTCAACCGCTCGCCCGCCTGGGCGTTCAGCCACGATAGCTCGCTGCCCTCTCGGAAGCGGCTGAGTCTCTCCTCCCAGGACCGGAACAGACCCTCGACTCGGGCGATCAGGTGTTGATCGGCGTCCGCCAGCAGGACAGTGACCCCGGTCCCCATGGCCGAGAACTCGAAGCGCACGAGCCCTCGGGGGGTGTGGAGGTCAGGAGCCGGAGGAGCTGAGAACCGGGGCCTGGGCAGTCGCATTGGTCGGCCTCGAGGCTGCCGGTGGCGCCACTGACCCGTTTGAGGTCTGAGCTGCCGACGACGCCTGAGCCTGGCCGGAGGGTGATAAGGCGGCCACTGGGGCCGGCGTGCGCTGAGCCAGCGTGGCCGCCCGCACCGGCCCGGTCTGGATCCCGAGCGATCCGGCCGGATGACCAAGCACCAGCGCCCAGAAGGCGCCGAACGATAGGATCGCTCCCGCCATCAGCCGGCTCTTGAGGCGCGCCAGCCTCTCCTGCTTGGCCGAGGCGGGAGCAGTGGTCAGGCGCGTCTCAGTCGTCTCCCGAACCGTCGCCGCCATTCGACTCAGGGGTGGCGGTCGGCTCTGGGGTCTCTCTTGGCTCGGGGCTGGCGACCGCCTCCGGGGTCTCTCTTGGCTCGGGGCTGGCGCTCGCCTCCGGGGTGTCCTTGGGCTCAGGGCTAGACGCCGAGTTGATCGTCAGGGGGGCGCCTGACGTTGGGGTCCCTTCCGGTGTGGGGGTGGGCCCGGGCGTCGTGGTGGTCGTCGTCGGCGCCGAGCGCTGGATGCTGCCCATCAGGTCCGCTCCCCAGACCTTCGGGTTGGGACTGCCGGTAGTGGCCATCCCAATCGCGCTCACCCCGACCACCAGGGTGGCGGCAATCACCGCTACCTGCGACTTGAGCACGGCGACGAGTGGGGTCAAAGACATCGAGCTCCTCCCGAACGGGAAATGCCCTTGAACCTGACCCTGCCGTTCGGGGGTGGTCACCGGCAGACGGTCGAGGTTCTGCTTGAGGCGACTTGCGAACCAGGCTTCGAATTTGGGGTCAGTTGGCTTCATGTTGTCCGTTCCGCAAAGAGAGACGCTCTCGATCCTCGAAGTCGGCAACGCCGTCGTCCAAGTCAGTCCGCAGCCTTGCCATCGCCGTTCCAAGCCGCCAGCCGACAGTCCGTTCGGCGATGCCGAGAATCCTGGCGATCTCCCGGTTGTTGTATCCGTGGTAGTAGCGGAGAAGGACCGCGGCGCCCAGCTTCACCGGTAGCTTGCGGACAGCGTGGGTCACCTCCTGGCCCCACCCGTCAGAAGGTGGATCAGGGGCGGCGACCAGGCCCGGCGCGACCATGGCGACAATCTCCACCAGGCGGGTACGGCGGCGATGGGAGACCGCCACGTTGATGCCGATCCGGTGGATCCAAGCCTCGGCCGGGGCGTCGCCGCGCCAGCGGGGCCAGGCCTTGTAAGCCTTTTCGAAGGCCTCTTGGGCGCAGTCCTCGGCAGCCCCCGGGCCGACGAGCCCGTAGAGCGTCCTCACCAGCCGCGGGTGGGTGCTCCGGTAGAGGCGCTCGAACGCCTCGGGATCGCCCGCGGTGTATTCGCCCTCCTCCACTTTTCGTTAAACGTGCCGGCGGTCGATTTCTTTCGCTTCATGCATTGTTGGCGGGGCCCTCACTCGGCACCGAAGACGCTCCAAGTCGCGGCTCGGCCCTGGATTGGAGTCGGGGCATTCGTTTCGGTGGACATCAGGCAAGCTTCCGAGCGTCCCGATACGTCAGGCGTCGCCTGATCTTGCTCCAGCAGAAACCTGGCTGAACGCTATCGGATGCGATAGCCAGCGATAGCGACAGCGATACGGATCCCGTTCTCGTACATCGGCAATGCCCAACGTACTTCTTGGGCCCCCAATGCCCCTTAAGGGATAGAGGGCCAAGAGACCAGATTGCCGATTTCCGCCGACTCACCAGCTCCCAAAAAGAGTCCCAAGCCAACAACGCCGCTGTAGCGAAATCCACCCAGTTGGCGCAACTTCGTTCGGTCTTGGCCCTCTCACTGCACTTACCTGACTGAAGGCGACCGGTTCACAGGGAGGAGGGGCCTTGACACGACAAGTCGAACAGGACATGGGAAGTGCACGAGCGATCTCGATCCGACTCAACTCGGCTCGGCTGACCTACGAGCTGGCCCGGCGCGGCTGGAGCTGCTCGGACCTGGCCCAGGCTGCCGGCGTCAGCCGGGCGACCATCAGCGCCGCCATCCATGGCGGCGGGATCCGACACCAGACGCTCGTGCGGTTGGCCGGCGCCCTGCTCCGCCAACCGGTGATGCCGGAGGTCGAGGTGATCCTCGAGCCACCGGGGGGTCAGGACTCGGCGGAGAGGACCCTCATCAGCGCCTCGTAGGAGTCGGAGACGGTCAGGTGGCTGTAGGTGGTCTGGATCATCCGCAGCGTGCTGTGGCCGAGGATGTTGGCCAGCTGGATCGGGTTCATGCCCCGGGTCAAAGTCCAGGTGGCGAAGGAGTGCCGCAGCAGGTGCGGGTAGACGCGCTTGCCGAGCTCGGCCGACTCGCTGTCACCGAGGGTCTCGATCATCTGCTCCATGCCGGCCAGGCTCAGGGGCTCGAAGTCGCCGGTCGATGCCCGGCGCCGCAGGGTCAGGAAGACGCGGTCCTCCCTGTCCCGTCCCCGCACCAGCCGCTGCAGCCGGCGCATGTCTGCCGGCGGTACCGGCACCAGGCGCTGCCGGTCGCCCTTGCCGGTGACCTTCAGGAGGTGCTGGCGGTCGCGCTGGATCAGGTCGCCGACCTCCAGCCCCAGCAGCTCGGAGGCGCGGAGCCCGGTGTCGGCCAGCACCCGGACGATGAGCTTGTCGCGCTCCGACTGAGCAGTCTCCTCGAGCCGGTCGACCTCCTCTCGGCTGAGCGTCTCGACGACCCGCCGCGGCAGCCGCGGCGTCTGCGCCCGGACCGGCTTCATCTCCCCCTCTTTGACCGCCCAACCGAGGAAGAGGTTGATGGCGTTGAGGTAGGTGTTGACGGAGAAGCGGGAGAGCGGCTTGCCGCCCGGCCCCTTCTCGAGGAGCTGGACGCTGAGCCGGTCCAGGCGCCGCTGGTCGAGGTCGGCCGCGGACGTGATGCCGGAGTCGGCGCAGAAGGGCAGGAAGACGCGCTCCAGCGGGAAGCGGTAGTTGTCCTTGAGGGTCTTGGGGCTCAGGCCCCGGGCGGTGCAGGCGGCGAGGTAGTCCTCGACCAGGCGGGCGATTTCACCGGTCGGAGGCAGGGTCCCTGGTAAGGTCCTGCGCACGATTCTCGGTCACTAAACCAACTAATACGCACATATTGGACTTCAAGTTACCAGGGACCGAAATGGAGTGAATCGATCAAAACAGACCGAACGGACGTACGGAAAAGGCCCTAAAAAGCCTACTCGTCCTCGATCTGGTTGAACATGAGGCTGTCCTGGATCTCGTAGAGGACGTCCATCGCGTCCGGCACCGTCGCCACGCTCCTGGCGCCGCGGATCTCAGCAGCCTTGGTCTCCTCGATGAGCTGGTCGACAGCGGTGGAGAGCTGGTCGGGCATCCTCGCCTGGTCGGCCAGGTTCAGCATCTCCAGCTCGTTGAGAAGCTGGTCGATGTAGCGCATCCGGTTGCGGCGCGCGTACTTCTGCGCCCGCTCCTGGCGGTCCTTCTCGGTAAGGACCTCAATCTCTACACAGGCATCTTCAAGCATTGTTACAGTCTCTCACCCCCTATTGGTCAATTCTATGGGCGCCCGGGGCAATGTCAACCCCCGTCTGGCAAAGTCCTCTAATTGGGAACCGCTCCCATTTGTTCCCAGGGCACGAGAATTTCAAGCGAACCTTTAATGAAGATGAAGCCCGACTCCCTGCCGGTCCTCACGGCGGCCCAAGTGAGGGAGGTCGACCGTCTGGCCGAGACCCGCTTCAAACCCTGTCGAGTGGCTGATGGAGGCCGCCGGGTGGCAGGTTGCCCGCCATTGCACCGGCCGCACGGCGGTGGTCTGCGGCCCTGGCTCGAACGGCGGGGACGGCCTCGCGGCGGCTCGCCACCTGCACCGCTGGGGACGTCTTCACTCGGTTGCCGCGCTCGACCGGCAGGCGTTTGAAGCCGCTGCCGCAGAACAGGCAGAGGCGTTGGAAGCGGCCTGGGTCCTCATCGGCAGAGAACCCGATCTTGACGGCGCGGAGGTGGTGCTCGACGCGATCTTCGGGAGCGGATTGAACCGGCCCCCGGCGGGCAGGGCGGCCGATTGGATCGACGCCATCAACAGCGC